>Ga0265295_1000037_pt1 | contig 269700 bp, 245 predicted proteins | sample Munlansysbiofilm_FD_192503 | JGI IMG/M metagenome (GOLD analysis project Ga0265295, IMG submission 192503) | Leachate microbial communities from a municipal landfill in Southern Ontario, Canada - Methane capture system biofilm | ecosystem: Engineered > Solid waste > Landfill > Unclassified ...
AGGCGAAAGTGACCACGAAAAAAGCCTACGGCTTCAGAAGTTTTGAGGGCATAAAACTTGCGCTATATCATACACTTGGGGACTTACCTGAACCGGTGGGCACCCACAGATTCTGCGGATGAACCGGATCTTCATTACCGGTCACAGCCTCGGCGGCGCCATGGCCACGCTTCTGGCCTGCGCAATCTACTTGAGGTTCAAGGACAACCCCGTCACCCTCTACACTTACGCCAGTCCTCGTGTCGGCGACATCGAGTTCGCCAGACACTGGAACCACCTGCTGCCGCATCTCCGCCATGTGTATCGCAACGACATCATCCCCGCCGTCCCGCCGGCGGACTTCGGGTACCGCCATTTCGGGCATCTGCGGCAGATGAGCCTCGCGAAGTTCGAATCGAAAACATCCCCATGGATCGGCGATTACGGACTGCACCAAGTGGAGAGCGCCATCGAGCGCAAGCGTCGCTATACGGGCGACAATGCCCCGTGGGGACCGGCGGAGATGTCGGGATACGAGACCACGGAAAATGGCTTCTCCGAAATCTTCGAAAAAGAGATACGAAGAACCTTCAAGACTCTGAACGGCCTCACCGATCTGGCCGGAGTTTGTTTTCATTCCATGGCCAGCAACTACATCCCCTTTCTGGAGCAGGAACTGCGGCAGCGTTACGATTACGCCCGCTCGGGACGCCCTTTGCTGTCGAGTCACATCCCTGCCGACAGATTGGATCGGAATGACGACTTCAACCAGGAACTGCTCGCTTACATGCGCCCCGTAACTTTGGCCGAGCTACTGGACAGGCATGTTTTGGACCTCGTCCCCCGGCAGGCCCTGGAGAAGGAAATCGGGCGTTTTTGCCGCGACACGCTCCGACTGGGGGATATGGCCCGACAGGAACATGACGCTGAAAGAAGGGAGAAGGCATCCAAATCCTGCCATGCTCGGCAGATTGAGACTTCGCTGGAGGTTTCAAGGGTAATGGAGATGAAGGAAGGGCTGCCTCCCGGATCCCTTCAGGCCGCTCGCGAGGCGGAGGTGCAGGGGGCTCAGATCGTGGCCGAGGACTTCATGCGGCAGTGCGTAGCGCAGGAAAATTCGGCGTTCGCATAAAATACGCTGAATTGTCCGAACCTAGAGAAACGCGGGGATGACCAGCGTCCTCAATACTGATGATACATCGCAACAGCCTTGAATCATGAAGAGCAAGGGGAAAAGAACAGGCCCCGGTCCATGTCCTGGGCCGGGGCCTGTTTTGTTTGGAAGGGCAGGCGTTTTAGGACGCGTTCAGGAAATCCTTCATGCACCGGCACAGCCGGGTGATGCCGTCGGCGATGACCTGTTCCGAGGCGTTGGAGAAGTTCAGGCGCAGGGTGTTCTGGCCTGTGCCGTCGGTGTAGAAGGGCATGCCCGGCACGAAGGCGACCTTCTGCTCGATGGCCAGGTTGAAAAGGTCCATGCACGAGCCCTTGCCCTCAGGCAGGGTCACCCAGGAGAACATGCCGCCTTCGGGGCGGGTGAAGGTCACGCCCTCGGGGGCCTCCCGCTCCAGGGTCCGTACCATGGCCGCCGCCTGGGAACCGTAGCAGGCGGTTATCTTGGCGATGTGGTCGTCGATGGAGTGCTTTTTGAGGTACTCGGCGATGACGAACTGGTTGAAGGTCGAGGAGTGCAGATCCGCGGCCTGCTTGGCCTTGACCGCCAGACGGATGATTTCGGGAGGGGCTACCATCCAGCCGAGGCGGAAGCCGGGCACCGTGATCTTGGAGAAGCTGCCGAGCATGATGCTGCGACCGCCCGTGTATGCGAAGAGCGGCTTGTGGTGCTCGCCGGTAAAACGCAGTTCTCCGTAGGGATCGTCCTCGATGAAGACCGTCTCGGGATATTTATGCAGCAGCTTGCCCAGTGCCTCGCGTTTGGCCTTGGAGTAGGTAAGACCCGAGGGGTTCTGGAAATTGGGCACGGCATAGAAAAGCTTGGGGCGTCCCGTTGCCAGCAGCGATTCGACCTGATTCAGGTCGGGGCCGTCCTCCTCCAGATCCACGGTCACGAATCTGGGTTCGAACATGGTGAAGGCCTGAATGGTGCCAAGGTAGCTCGGTCGCTCCAGGATGACCTCGTCGTCCTTTTCGATGAAGAGTTTGCCCAGAAGGTCAAGGCACTGCTGGGAACCGGTGGTGATCAGCACCTGATCCGGGTCCACGGTCACGCCGTGGCGTGAGTAGCGGCTTGCGATCCAGGCCCTGAGTTCGGCGTATCCTTCCGTGGTGGAATATTGCAGGGCGCGCGCTCCGGCCGTGGCCAGGGTTTCGCGGGCCGCATCCTGCAGGGCCTCGATGGGGAAGAGGTTTGGATTGGGCAGCCCGCCTGCAAAGGACGTGATGCTTGGATCCTGTGTGACCTTCAATATCTCGCGAATGAAGGATTTCGGCGTGTTCTGGATACGCTTGGTGAATCTGAAACTCATGGTGCCTCCTTGAGGCCGTTGTTATGCGAAAAATAATCTGCCCAGTGCCACGCAGCCCATGCCGGTGACGATGGCGCCGACAAAGCTCTTTGTTTTCCAGCAGACCGCAAAGGTCGGGATGGCCGCCCAGAGAAAGATGTTGTCGGCGGAAAAATCAAGTCCTTTTTCCGTGATTACAAGCGACGGCAGCAACATGGCCGAAAGTACGGCCACGGGAATAAAGCCCAGCCAGCGCACGACGGACTCGGGCAGGGTGCGCTGCGCCAGGGCCAGGAGCGGCAGGGCGCGCGGAACATAGGTCACGGCCATCATGCCGAGAATGGTCAGGAAGATTGTCTGCTGGTCCATGCGTGAACTCCGAGGCCAATGGTTGCGGCGATGACGGTCGCGGCCAGGACATGACTCTGGTCGAGGCCCGCGAGCATCAGGACGGTGGACAGGACGCCTGCGATGACAGCCACGGCGAGGTGTTGCCGCGACTTGAGCTGGCCGAGCAGCAGGGCGATGAACATGGCCGGCAGGGCATAATCAAGGCCGATGGGACGGATGTCGGTGATGAGCGTGCTCGCGGCCAGGCCAAGGACGGTGCCGCCGACCCAGGCGCTCTGGGCGATGACATTGATGCCGAAGGTCTCCCCCGGTCCGGTCTCGCCCCTGGCGAAGCGGCCGACGTGCAGGGCGAAGGTCTCGTCCGTCATCTGGTAGGAGAAGAGGGCCAGGCGGGATTTGCTCCAGCCGCGCAGATAGGGGGCCAGGGCCGCCGACATGAGCAGGTGGCGCAGGTTGACGACGAAAGTCGTGGCCACGATGGCCAGGGGCGCGGCTTTGGCGGCAAACAGGCCCACCGCGATGAGCTGGGCCGATCCGGCAAAGACCAGAAGGCTCATGAGAATGGTGTTCACGCCCGAGAGGCCGGACTTTTGGGCCAGAACCCCATAGGCGAAGCCCACGGGCACATAGCCCAGGATGATGGGCAGGGTCTGGCGGAAGGCTGAGACCAGGGGGGACTCGGCGCGGTTGGTGGATGAAAGGGTGGCGCAGTTCATAATCGATTATCCTCTTCGGGCTCAACCTAGTCAAAATCTGTTTGCAGTACAGATACAGTTTCTATAAATTTCGAGCATAACAGATTGAGGCGGTCGACGGGCTGTAAACCGGGGAAGAGATGTTGGCACGGAGGTCCGTTCAGGGCAAGCCCGAAAGGTTACGGATGGTGGTTTGGCAGGGGCCGGGAGTGGCGGTCCGCCGGAACTCCCTCGCGGGCCTCGTAGAGACGGATCATCGCTTCTTCGAACAGCGGCCTGCGCTCCGTCCGGGAGGCGATGATCCGTCAAACGATGCCTGGCTCAGTCAGACAGCCGACGGCCCGCCACTCCCGGCCCCTGCCAAACCCTGCGGTACGTCGTTGAATGTAAAGGCAGAAATCCATGCTTTTGATCGAAAGCACCCGATGCCTCCACGTTCGGACAAGATCAGAGCAATAATCAAAAAACGCAGTCGCTTGGGAGGAGTGTTTCCTCTCTTTGCCTCGCGCGAGGGTACTTGCATGGAAGATTTCAGATACCGGCAGATCGAGCAGAATCTCATGCAGCAGATCGCCTCGGGTACTCTTGGTCCCGGAGCCAGGCTGCCGTCCCTGCGTCATGTCAGCCTGCGCAGCCGGGTGGCGGTGAGCACCGTGCTCCAGGCCTACGCCGAGCTGGAGCGAAAAGGGGTCATCGAGTCGCGCCCCAGGTCCGGTTTTTTCGTACGGCGCGACACGCGGCAGCTGCCGCCTCCGCCGCGCAATCCCCGGCCCGTGCTCCGGCCGCACACCGTCAACCGCAGTCAGCTCATCTCCGCCGTGCTTGAGACTGTTGGCGACCGGGAGCTTGTGCCCCTGGGCATCAATTGTCCTTCGGAGGATCTGCTGCCCTACCGTGAACTGGCCAAGGTGGCGGCGCGTCTGTCGCGGGAAGATCCCAAGCGGCAGGTCGGCTATCTGCCCGTGGAAGGCAGCCTGGAGCTGCGCCGCCAGCTGTCCTTGCGCGCGGCCCAGGCGGGGCTTGCGGTGCGGCCCGAGGAAATCATCATCACCTGCGGGGCCCTTGAGGCCCTGCACGTGGCCGTACGCAGTCTGGCCCGCCCCGGCGACAACGTGCTCATCCAGGCCCCGTCCTATTTCTGCTTTCAGCAGCTTCTTGAAAATCAGGGCGTGCGTTCCATCGAGATTCCCTCGCATCCTCGGCACGGGGTGGACCCCGCCGACGTGGAGCGGGCGCTCGAGCGCTTTGACATAAGAGCCTGCATCTTTACCCCCAATTTCAACAATCCCGACGGTTCCCTGACTTCGGACAGAGCCAAGCGCGAAATTGTGGAACTTCTGGCCAAACGGGAAATACCGCTCATCGAGGACGATGTGGCCGGAGACCTCCATTTCGGTCCGACCCGCCCCACGGTTTTCAAGATGTACGATGCGCAAGGGCTGGTCATTCTGTGTTCGTCTCTCTCCAAGACGCTCTGTCCGGGCTACCGCATCGGGTGGATCATGCCGGGTCGGTTTTATCGCGAGGCCTACGAGGTCAAGGCCACCACCAACGTCTGTTCCGCGACCCTCACCCAGGAGGCCGTGGGCGTCTATTTGCGCGAGGGGCGGTATGATCGGCATTTGCGCGGTCTGCGCCGGGCCTTGCAGGAGCAGACGCAGTCCATGCAGCTGCACGTGAGCCGCACCTTCCCCGAAGGCACGCGGGTCGGCAGGCCCGAAGGCGGGGGCGTGCTGTGGGTGGAGCTGCCGACGGGCGTGGATTCTGTGGAGCTCATGTATCGGGCCAGAGAGGCGGGCATCAGTATCGCGCCCGGCACCATCTTTTCGACCCAGGACCGTTTTTCCGGACATGTACGCCTTAACTCCGGCAATCCCTGGACCGCGGAATTGGCAGGCGGGATAGAACGCCTGGGCGGTCTGGTGGCCGAGATGGTTGGGGGGTGAGGCGCTCGTGTGTCATTTTGGGATATTGACGAGGCGCCTTTGCTGGTCAAGTTTGCGGCCATGTCCATGAACACCTCTTTTTTTCCACGCAAATTGTATGTCGAGCCGGCCACCCTGTGCAATCTGGGCTGCGCCATGTGCGTCAAGCATTCCGCAGGCTGGGATTGTGCGGACGCGCTCATGCCCAAGACGACCTTCGAGGCCCTGGCCCCTCTTTTTCCCCATCTGGATACGCTCAACCTGAACGGCATCGGCGAATCCCTGATGCATCCAGAGCTGCCCGCGTTCATCGCTCTTGCCAGGGCCAAAGTGCCTGATGACTGCGTCATCGGCTTTCAGTCCAACGGCATGCTCCTGACCAAGGCTCTGGCCGGGGAGCTCATGGATGCAGGGCTCGACAGGATCTGTTTTTCCGTGGATTCGCCGGACGCGGACCAGCTGGAACGTTTTCGGGCCGGATCGGAGCTTGGCCAGGTAGGGCAGGCCTTTGATCTCATGCGCGACGCAGCCTTTCGTCCGGGGGCGCGCCCTTTGTCCCTGGGTGCTGAAACCGTCGTCAGCGCCCAAAATTATGCCAGTCTTCCGGACATGGTCTCATGGTGCGCGGATCGCGGCGTTGAATTTGTCATCGTGTCCCATGTGCTGCCCTACAACGCCGCCGATGCCCCGCAGAGTCTCTACGTGCCGGTGTCGCAGCGTTGTCTGGATTTTTATCGCGAATGGGAAAAAGTCTTTGCTGCAGAAGGACTGGATGTTTCGCATTCCTATACGTCTTTTTACGCGGTTTTCCGCACCCTGGAGCAGCAGCGATTGGTCGATATCATTCTGGCCATGAAGGAGGATGCGCTGAGCCAGGGCCTGCAATTCAGCCTGCCCAACACCATGAACATCGATTTCGAACGATTGGCGCGCGTGCGTGAGACATTCGCCCGCGCCATGTACGTCGCGCAGGAGCGGGGTATTCGTCTTGATCTGCCCGAGACAGCGGCGCGAGAGCCCAGGGAATGTGCGTTTGTTCAGAATCCGAGCCTCTTTGTGGCTTATGATGGGGCGCTGACTCCTTGTTATTATCTGTGGCACAGCTACTCCGCCTGGCTGCTTGGCTCCGAGGTTCGCGTCAGGCAGCGGGCCTTCGGTCGGGTGCCGGAGGATGATCCTTTGCGGGTTTGGCGGTCCGGTGATTTTGTCCGTTTTCGGGACGAAGCCCTGCTTGAGGAGTATGCCCGCTGCGCCGATTGCAGCGTGGTCCCGTGCGATCATGTGCAGGGTTTTCCCGCGCCTTTCGACCGTGACTGCTACGGCCAGACCGTCCCCTGCGGGATCTGCCCCTGGTCCGGCGGCGGGTTCGCCTGTCTGCGATAAAAAAAGGGAGGCGCTGATGGCCTCCCTTAGATGTCGTGCGTCGGATCTGCGTTCGCTGGTTTTTTAAAACTCTTGAAATTCGCAGGCCGCTTAAAAAAGGTAAGATGCAAGGAAGCGAAAAAAGCCAGGAGCGCAGTGTATTGGGCATACATGAGCGGCCTGGCTTTTTTCGCTGACGCAGCAGATTGTCGTTTCTAGGCGGCCTGCTAGCCCATTGCGGCAGGTCCGGTTTCCTGGGTGCGGATGCGCACGGCGGCGGCGCATTCGAGCACGAAGATCACTCCGTCGCCTTCCTTGCCGGTCCGGGCTCCCGCGTTGATGGCCTCCACGGCCTGTTCGGCGAAATCGTCGTTGACTCCGATCTCCAGTCTCAACTTCTTCAGCAGGTTCACTTCCATGACCACGCCTCGGTACGTTTCGGTGAATCCTTTCTGGCGTCCGCTGCCCAGCACGTTGGTGACGGACATGTTGTAGATTTTCTTGGCGTACAGCTCTTGCTTGACTGCGTTCAGGCACTCGGGCCGGATATATGCTACTACGAGTTTCATGGCTTTATCCCTCTTATTCGTTGGTGAAGATCTGGAAGCCGTTGTAGGATTCCATGCCGTGTTCGGTGATGTCGAGACCCTTGAGTTCTTCTTCCTGGGTGACGCGTACGCCGATGGTCATCTTGAGGATGGTGAACAGGACCAGACCCGCGCCGAAGGCCCAGGCAAAGACCGCTGCCGCGCCGATGAGCTGCGTGACGAGGATCTCGCTGCCGCCGCCGTAAAAGATGCCCACGTTGTCGCCGTAGCCGGGAGCCGCGAAGAAGCCCACCGCGATGGTTCCGAACACGCCGCACACGCCGTGCACGGAGGAGGCGCCGACCGGATCATCGATCTTGAGGACCTGGTCGATGAATTCGATGGAAATGATGACCAGGATGCCGGCCAGCAGACCGATGATCAGCGAGCCCACGGGAGAGACTTCGTAACAGCCGGCGGTGATGGCCACCAGACCTGCCAGCGCGCCGTTCAGGGACATGGAGGTGTCCGGTTTGCCGTGCTTGATCCAGGCGAAGATCATGGCGCCAAGAGCACCGGTACAGGCTGCCATGGCGGTGTTGACCGCGATATAGCCGATGGTCCCGTCAACGGTGGTGGTGCTGCCGGGGTTGAAGCCGAACCAGCCGAACCAGAGGATGAACACGCCAAGACCGGCCAGGGGGATGTTGTGCCCGGGGATGGCCTTGGCCTTGCCGTCGGCGGTGTACTTGCCCAGACGGGGCCCGACGACGATCGCACCGGCCAGGGCGATCCAGCCGCCAACTGAGTGAACCACGGTGGAGCCTGCAAAGTCGATGAAGCCCATGGCTTCGAGCCAGCCCGCGCCAAGTTCGTCACCACCCCAGAGGCTGGCCCATGCCCAATGTCCTGAGACCGGATAGATGAGCGCCGTGACCGCTATGCTGACGATGATATAGGCCGAAAATTTGGTCCGCTCGGCAATGCCGCCGGAAATGATCGTCGCCGCCGTGGCCGCAAACACGGACTGGAAGAACAAAAAGGTCAGATCCCATTGTCCGGCTGCGCTGGTCGGATCGACCCCGGACATGGCAAAACCGCTGGAACCGAAGAAACCCGCTATGTCCTGGCCGAACATGATGCCAAATCCAACCAGAAAGAATACCGGTACGCCGGCGGAAAAATCGAGCAGGTTTTTCATGAGGATGTTGCCGGCATTCTTGGCACGGGAAAAACCCATTTCAACCAGGGCGAAGCCCGGCTGCATGAACATGACCAGAATGGCCGCGATCAGGGTCCAGAGCAGATTGCCGTGCTCCTGCGAGAGCGCTTCGCCTTCGGCAAAGGCCATGGCGGGGGTGAGGGTTGCAAGCAATAGGGTCAAGGCCCAGACTTTTGGTCTGAGCAGGGCGGTTGTTTGTTTTTTCTCTTCGAACATGATGACCTCCGTGGTGGTGAGTGTTGATACCTCCACAGAGCACAGGCGGTGCCAAAGTTGTTAAGCACTTGATTTTTATCGCTATACACCGCTTGAGTGTATTTTCTTCTGCGGTATTTGTTATTTTTAGCACCCTTTTTTGGATGGAATTCGCCCTGAATTAACATTTATGTGTAAAGGTGCGTGAATATTTTTGGATACGTACTTTTGCGTCTGCCTGTTTGAGGTGGTTTCATTTTTTTTCTTATATTTCAGCTTGTTAAATTTTTTTTCAATTTTGAAACATCGCTGGCGAACGCGTCGATGTCGTCCTGCTCCGAATTCTCTTTCCAGACATTCAAATTTTCAACGAATAATCTTTTTTTGATAAATCTGTTGCTCGCGGAAGCGCCCGTTCGGGTCCTCTTCTCGGTTTTTGCGGCGAATTGTTATAAGGAAGCTGTGTGTCGCCAACAAATTTGTCTATTTTTGCAAAACAGTCGGCAGGCGACGAGTCCTGGTTTTACAAAAAAAGAAAATTTGTCGTTTGTTCTGTACGAAATTGTATTGAAAAGCATTCCTGTTGCACAAGGAGCATCCTTAATATCCCGATATAAAAAGTTTTTTTCTTATGGCACCGTCCTTGCTCATATCCGACAAAAATGGAGGTGCATTGTGAATCCGACAGATACTGCTTTTATCATCATTTGTGCTGCCCTGGTCATGTTCATGACCCCAGGGCTCGCCCTCTTCTACGCGGGCATGACCCGTTCCAAGAACGCCCTTGGAACCATTATGCAGAGTTTTGCCGCCCTTGGCGTCATCACCCTGGTCTGGATTTTCTGGGGATATTCCCTGTCGTTCGGTACGGATATGAACGGCCTCATCGGCGGCCTGGACTTCGTGGGCATGGCCGGAGTCGGCATGGAACCGCACGAGTCCATAGCCACCAACCTTCCGCACATGGTCTTCATGATCTTTCAGTGCATGTTCGCCATCATCACTCCCGCCCTGATCTCCGGCGCTTTTGCCGAGCGCATGCGTTTTTCCGCCTTCATCATTTTCATCATCCTGTGGTGCACGTTCGTCTATGCTCCCTTGTGCCACTGGGTCTGGGGCGGCGGCTGGATGGCCCAGATGGGCGCCATGGATTTCGCGGGCGGAGCGGTCGTACACATGAGCTCGGCCAGCGCGGCCTTGGCCGCAGTCCTGGTCATCGGCAAGCGCAAGGGCTACGGCAAGCGCTCCTTCTTGCCGCACAACCTGCCTATGACCATGATCGGCACGGCGCTCCTGTGGTTCGGCTGGTTCGGCTTCAATGCAGGCAGCGCCTTGGCCGCCGACGGCCTGGCCGGCAACGCCTTTGTGACCACTCACATCGCGGCCGCTACCGCCATGCTTGCCTGGGTCCTCGCGGAATGGAAGTTTCACGGCAAACCCACAACCCTGGGCGCTGCTTCCGGCGCGGTTGCCGGGCTTGTGGCCATTACTCCGGCGGCCGGTTTTGTCGGCATCATGGCTTCCGTGCTCATTGGGCTTGGCGCGGGCGTGCTGTGCTACCTCGGCGTGAGTCTGAAGGCCCGTTTCGGTTATGACGACAGTCTTGACGTTGTCGGCATTCACGGCGTGGGCGGAGTCTGGGGCGCCTTGGCTACCGGGCTCTTCGCGAGTCAGGCCATAAATCCCGCCGGCTTCAACGGTCTTTTCTACGGCAACCCCGGCCAGCTCTGGATTCAGTTCGTATCCGTCGTGGCCACCTGCGCCTTTTCATTTGTAGTATCCTATGTTTTGCTCAAGATCGTTAACGCCATCGTGCCCATTCGTGTCACCGAAGAAGAGGAAGAGGCCGGGCTTGACGTGGCCATTCACAGCGAATCCGCTTACCAGGCCTGATTTGCCAACCACTCGAGGAGGAATCATGAAACGAGTAGAAATAATCACCCGGCCCTACAAGCTGGACGAAATCAAGGAAGCCCTGACGGGCATGGGCATACAGGGCATGACGGTCACCGACGTGCGGGGTTTTGGACGCCAGCGCGGCCACAAGGAAGTCTATCGCGGGGCCGAATATCAGGTCGATTTCGTGTCCAAGGTCAAGATCGATGTCGTCATCGATGACGACATGCTTGATCAGACCCTGGAGGTCATCCAGGAGGCCGCCAAGACCGGCAAGATCGGCGACGGCAAGATCTTTGTCTCCACCATCGACAACGCCATCCGCATCCGTACCGGAGAGTCCGGCGGATCGGCCCTCTAGGAACGGGCAGCTTCGGCTGCCCATTTTCGTCATGAGCATCGAATCCTTATGCCAGGCCCGGGACCTTTACCGCAACGTAAATGCGGACCCGGGCCATTCTCCTGCCTGGTTCTCCGCCCGCATGGATGATTGGGTACGCACGGCCTGTCAGATCCGACTCACCTCCGGCGGGGGTACGCTCGTCCTGGCCCTTGGCGGGTATGGGCGCGGCCAGCTTTTCCCTTATTCAGACATCGACCTTCTGGTCTGCCTGCCCGAATCGGGCGCTCCAGACCCCGAGCTTCTGGCCCAGGACCTGTTTCTTCCGCTCTGGGACAGCGGCTTTGACGTCGGGCACGGCATCAGGACCGTCTCCGAGACCATCACCCTGGCTACCGCCGATTTCGAGGTTCTGTGCTCGCTCCTTGATGCTCGGTTGCTGCATGGCTCCGCAGAGCTGTTTTCCGATTTTCAGGCCGCCGTTGCGCGGGATCTTGTCATTCCCCTTCGCGTGGAACTTTTATCCTGGCTCGCCGAACGTCATGAGGCGCGGCACGAGCGGTTCGGCGATACCGCGCATCTCTTGTCCCCCAATCTCAAGGAGGGCAGGGGAGGGCAGCGCGATCACCAGACCACGCAGTGGCTGAAAACCGTGTGCCGCATGGGTGGGGATTCGTTGCCCCTTCTTTCGCCTTCCGAGCGGGAGGCATTGTCGCGCAGCGCCGAGTTCACTTCAATGGCAAGAGTGGCCCTGCATCGCGTCAGCAAGCGCAAGAATGATGTCCTGCATCTGGAATTGCAGCCCGAGATAGCGCAGCTCATCGGTTATGGCCCGGCCACCGACAGGGATTCTGTGGAAAGGTTTCTCTCCGGGCTGCACAAGGCCATGGCCGAGACGAGACTTTTATGCCGACTCTGTCTGGACAAGGCGCGGGTTGTTGCCGGAGGCGCTGCTTCCGGAACGCCCAGCGCCCCGGCTGGCCTTGATTTTTCCATTCTTGTCGCCGATCCGGCCAACGTGCTGGAATTGTTCAGGCACAGCGCGCAGACCGGGATTCCCATTGGTTGGCATACCCGGCGCATCATCCAGGACCGTTTTCCCGCCTTGTCCCGGGATTTGAACTGGCAGAAGCCCATTGTCTTACGTTTTGAAGAGATTTTGTGCAGCGCGCACGCCGGGCACGCTCTCGACCAGATGCTTGAGGTCGGTTTCTTGAACCTTTTTGTGCCCGAGTTTTTGGCCATTGAGCATCTGGTTCAGTTTGACGCCTATCACAAGCTTCCCGCCGGCCCGCATCTGGTCGAGACGGTGCGCAATCTTGCGGCTTTCACTCCGGAGCATGAATTTCTGGGTGGTTTTCTGCATTCTCTGCGCAGCGATCCCTGTCTGCGCTGGGCCGCGCTGCTGCACGACATCGGCAAGGGGAACGGGGATCATGCCGTAAAAGGCGCGCAGCTCTCGCGTCTCATTCTTGATCGTTTGGGGTATGACGATGATTTTGTTCAGGAATGCGCCTTTCTGATCGAGCACCATCTGCTTCTGGTGCATACCGCCACGCGTCACGATCTGGGAGAGGAGTCGGTCGTCATGGAGCTTGCCCAGACGCTTGGCAGCGTGAGGCGCCTCGACCTGCTGACCCTGCTGACCTGGGCCGACTCCATGGCCACCGGGCCCAAGGCCTGGAATCCGTGGATCGAGAACCTTTTGCGGGAAACGTATTTCAAGACGCGCAAGGTCCTTGAACATGGAATAATGTCCGATGAAACCCTTGTGCACAGGCTCAGCACCCTGCGCGATGCCTTGCGCTCCAGCCGTCCTTCCCATTTTTCCATCCGCGATTTCGAGCGCTTTCTCTCCGTCATGCCCGCCAGATACCTGATGCAGACCGCGCCCAAGCGCATCATCGAGCATATCGAACAGGTCCATGCTTTTCGTGAAAACCCTGATTGCGGACCGTTTCACCTTTCGTGGGAGCACAGGCCCCATTCAAGGTCGTTGCGCGTGACGCTGGTCTCCACCGACCGGCCCGGGCTCTTCGCCCGAGTGTGCGCGGCCCTGGTCCGGCATGGGATGTCCGTTCTAGGGGCGGAACTTTGTGTCTGGGATGACAAGACGGTCATGGACGTGTTCTGGGTCACAGAACCTTTGGACATGCTTTATGCCGACCAGACGGTCGAAGCATTTCAATCCAGCCTTTTTGGCCTGCTTGCCGATGAGAATCGGCTGGATCAGCTCCCCGTGCAGATCACCACACGGCTCCGGAAGGTTTTCGCGCTGGATCGCGATCTGGTCAGCGTCCGCCTCGACAACGGAGTTTCGGATTTTTACACGGTGCTTTCCATTGAAGCTCCGGATGTGCCCGGACTTCTGGCCACGGTTTCGCTTTGCCTTTACCGGCTTGGCGTTGACCTCGTCTTTGCCAAGATCGCGACGCAAAAAGACAAGGCCATGGACATCCTGCACATCCGTGAAGGCGGGGAAAAGATTCCCGACTCCGAGTGTGAATCACTGGAACGCACCCTGTGCCTGCTCATCCGCAGCCTGTACGCCTGAAGTTTTAGGAGTGATTGGGTTGCCCGATCCAGTCTTCCAGGGTCAAGGGTTCCGAGAGGCATTGGTACCTTGGCTCCCAGTCGCACCTGGCCTTGATCTCGGCGCCATGCTGGATGATGGAAATGGGACGGTCCGAGCTGACCACAACCAGGATGACCTGATCGTGTTCGGCCGTGAATCTGAGGGCGGAGTTGTATCTGGCTCCACGGGCGCGGTTTTCTCCGGCTACCGCGCGGCCATCGAGCAGGGACGCGAATGCGTGCAGTTTGAGGTACATCATGTCTATGTGCAGCGCTCCGTCCACTTTGGCCAGCGAGGTCGCCAGATCAAGGTCCATGTGGCGCTTCAGATCAAGCGGCGTTTCCAGATGCTGCCCCGAGATGTTGGCCAGGGGGCTCCCGAAGTCGAGCACCAGGGCGCAGCCGTGTTTTCTCTCCTGGGCGCTGCGCACCAGCGTGCTGACCACCTTCATGATGGTGTAGAGCTTGCTCGAATCAAGGTTGAGTTCAAGCAGCACCTCTTCAAGCTGCACCAGATTGGCTCTTCTGGTGGAAGAGTGGAAACCGCCGTCGGAAAAGCTGCATATGGTTTCGTCCTGGACCTTGATGAAGCCATGATTCCCGCGAAATTCCGCTGTCACGGAAAAGTCCGGCATCCTTCCCGTGCCGATTCCGATGATTTTCTGCCCGTTGCTGACTAGCTTGTGCTTGTTGCCTTCCACGGCCTGCAACAACTTTCGGGTGTGCTTGAAATCCTTCATGGCAGGTCTTTCGAAATCGCCGAACGTGGCCAGATAATGGATTCTGTGCACTTGAGAGGGCTCGACGAAGATGAGATCGCCAAAGGCCCATTTGCCTTCTTCCTGCGTTTTCGAAATATTCAGGATCGAGTCCAGTATGGGGTAGATGCGTAGCCGCGTGTCCGGACCCATGCTCAGATTCCGCATGTCTACGATGTGATCCCGGACGGCATGGGTCGCAAAATTTTGCAGTACATATCCCGACGTCTCAAGGTCCGTGATGCTTTTTGTTCCCAGATCCTGGGAGAGGAGCCTGCACGCGTACTCCAGCCAGCGCTGCGTGGGCCCGGTGGAACACATGTCCACATGGTGCTCGCTGAACCATGTCTGGTAGAACATGTTGTGGAAATGGCCACCACAGGCGATTATTCCAGCCAGCTCGGGGTTTTCGAACTCTCCTTGAGCATGTTTTCCAATTCGGGAAGGGTCCTGCATCCACTTTCCATGTCTGAGGTAGAGTTCTTCCATACGCGGCTCGTGTCCGCGCAGCAGATCGCAGGGGTCATAAATGCGCAGCGGGCTGTTCCTGTTCAATGCATAGATCAGCGCGGCTCGGCTTGGCCCCGAGAATCTGGCCAGCCCATTGCACAAACCGTCGTGAATCTGGTCGATGCATTTGATCAAAAACAGTTCTTCCATGAGTATTTTTCCGATATTTTTTTCTTTTTTCGCTATCTCAGGCAAGGTTTTCGGTCAACGCATCCTTTATGAAGGCCCTTGCTAGCTTTTTTTCAGAGCTTAGAGTGTACCTTGAAAAGCAAGGAGGTTCACATGCATGAAGTAAGTCTGAATCGCGTCATTACGGATTACCTGACCGGCCAGGAGATCATGGATACCACGTATGAGGACTTGCGGCAGGCGCTGGCCAAGCTGCTTGTTGAAGACAGGAAGTATCCGCGTGAAAATATCCAATCAAAATATGCCCTGGATTACTCGATAAACGGAGAGCCGCATTCGGTCGCGATCGATCTGGCGGTCTTTTCCCCTGCGGGCGACCCGCTTTTGGCGCTTGTGTTCTGCCCCGGAGAGGTCGGAACATTTGTGCGCGAGAGTGTCGCAGCGGCCCGCATTCATCTGCCGTCTCCCTTTCCGCTGGTCATCGTCACGGATTCGATGGAATTGTTGCTGGTGGAGACCAAGACCTCCGAGGTGATCGGAAGCGGATTCAATGCCGTGCCCCGCTGGAGTGATCTGCAAGACCTCGCTCAGGCGCATCCTTGCCCATTGCCGGGCGAGGACCGGCTGGACAAGGAGCGCAGGATACTTGCGGCCTATGATGGCCTGGGCGGGCCTTGCTGCGGAAGTGAATGCGGCATCTAGGTGGTCATGCGTCCCATGGGCGGGAGCGAGCACCATTTCTCTTGTTGGGCCGAAGGCCAGGACGCCAGGGTTTCGGTGAGTTCTTCCTGGGTGATCCCTACCGCGCCAACCTGCCCGACCACCAATCCGGCGGCGCAATTGGCCAGTATGCAGGAGCTGAGCAGGTCAAGGCCCGAGCTCAGACCAAGGGCAATGACCGCGATGACGGTATCCCCCGCACCGGTCACGTCGAAGACCTTCTTTGCCGTGGTTGGCAGGTGAAAGACCCCCTGGCCGGGCAGGAATACCGCCATGCCTTCCGCGCCCAAGGTGATGACCAGGCTTTGCAGGCGTCGCTGCTGGATGATTCTCTTGCCTGCCTCAAGTATTTCTGCGCGGGTTGTGATGGGCATCTCAGCGCCTTCGGATGCTTCCTTCTTGTTCGGCGTCATGCAGTAAAAATCGTCGTAATGGGGGAAATTGCATGTCTTGGGATCCAGAATTATTTTTTGATTCGGCTTTTTCCGTTCGCGCAGCCAGCGCAGGAATTCTTCTGAAATGACGCCCTTGCCGTAGTCGGAGAGGATGATCGTATCAAAACCGTCGAGCCTGCATTCCACCGTTTCCAGAAGGGACGAAAATTCCCCTGCATCGAGAGGCCGGTTCGTCTCCCTGTCCACGCGCAGCATCTGCTGGTGCTGGGCCATGATACGGGTCTTCAGGGTCGTTTCACGTGACGCCGATCTTATAAGATGACTTTCAACGCCGAGCGTGCCGCAGAGGTCCTGCAGATTGTCTCCATAGAGATCCTGGCCGCAAATGCTCACCAGAGTGGGGCACCCGCCAAGGGTGGCCACGTTCTGGGCCACATTGCCGGCCCCGCCGATTTTGAAGACTTGGTCGGTGATTTTGACTATGGGCACGGGTGCTTCGGGTGAAATTCTTTCAACCAAGCCCTTTTGGTACTGATCGAGCATGATGTCGCCGATGATGAGCACCTTGGAGCCGATCATGCGCGAAGCATTGAACGCCAGATTCATATTTCCTGCTCCTTTGCCATGCGTTCAAGGAAGGACGCTATTTTTTCCCTTTCTTCGTTGCTTGCGTAAGCGAACACGATTTTTCCTTTTTTGGGCGTTCCCGAGTGTTTGACGGTGAAGGTGCCCGCCAGGGCCCTGACCACGCCCGCTATGTCTTCGGCCATGGGTTTGGCGCGGCGCGGCTTTTCTTCTTCCGGCTCATCTTGGTTTTTGATTTTTTTGACCAGCTCTTCCGTGGCGCGTACGTTCAGATTTCTTTGCAGAATCTTTTCAGCCAAGAGGATCATGCTCTCGGGATCATCGAGCCCGAGCAGCGCTCTTGCGTGTCCGGCGGAGAGGGTATTTGTCTCCAGCAGGTTCTGTACCTTTTCCGGCAACTTCAGAAGCCGCAGGCTGTTGGTAACGGCGGGTCTGCTTTTGCCGATCTTGTCGGCCAGCTCTTCCTGGGTGATTCTGAAATGTTCCTTGATCTGCCCCAGAGCCCGCGCTTCCTCGATAGGGTTGAGATCCTCGCGCTGAAGGTTCTCTATGAGCGCGATGGCCATGCTTTCATGGTCGTCCAAGCGCCGGACTATGCAGTCGATGGTATCAAGCCCGGCCATGCGGCAGGCTCGCCAGCGCCTTTCTCCGGCCACGAGTTCATAGTGTCCTGGCGTTGGCAGCGGTCTGACCAGCACCGGCTGGATCAGGCCCTGGCTCTTGATGGAGGCGGCCAGCTCTTCAAGCGCCGCCTGGTCGAAGTGGTGACGTGGCTGGTGGATGTTGGGCTCAAGCGCGTTTATGTCCAGCGTCACTATTTCTGCTTCGTGTTCGGGTTCGACATTGCGGCTTTTGATGAGTACATCAAGCCCGCGTCCGAGCCCGCGTTTTTTCATGGTCATGCTTTACCCGCGGATGTTTGCGTCAAGGGCCGTTGACCCGTGGCGATTCGTATTTAAAGACAGAGATTGTCCAAACCTTCAACTTCCGGAGTCACAGTGAACAAGGATACGGCCATCAGATACGTAGTCGATGCCAAGGGCACGCCCCAGGGTGTTTTTATCGAAGAGGAAATGTGGCAGCATGTCTGCCGGCATGTTCTCTCCGTGGTGGAAAAGCTCTATCCCTCGGAAGATCCCATTGTCGAACCCATGGCTGACCTGCAGCTCCTCGAAAAATATTGGGACCTCCGTTACGAGCTGCCCACCGACGTGTCGTGTGAAACCTGCGGATCAACCACCGAGGACTGGAAGGCCGATGAACCCCGCAAGTTCATGCTGCGTGCCGCCAACATGGGCGGACTGCTTGCATTTCAGTGTGTCGGTTGCAAGTCGCGCATCACCAAGCGTCATTTCAAGGACAAGGTCACTGTGACCTGCACGCCTCAAGTCGTCTGCTCCCGCGATTGATCCAGCTTCTTGTCGATCAGTTCCTGGGCCAGCGTGATATATGACTGGGTGCCCATGGACCTGATGTCGTAGAGAATGGCCGGAAGGCCATGGCTTGGCGCCTCGGACAGGCGCACGTTTCTCGGTATCGATGTTGTGAACACAAGCTCTTTGAAGTGGTCGCGCACCTCGCGTTCGACCATGAATGAGAGCTTGTTGCGTTTGTCGAACATGGTCAGCAGTATGCCCAGAATGTCGAGGTCGGGGTTCAGCCTTTCCTTGACCAGTCCGTAGGTTTTCATGAGCTGCGCGATCCCCTCCAGCGCGTAGTATTCGCATTGCAGCGGAACGAGCAGCCATCTGGCCGCGCACAGGGCGTTGATGGTGATCAGCCCCAGCGAAGGAGGGCAGTCGATCAGGATGTAGTCGTACTCCGGGCTCAGCAGTTTCACGATACCGCGCAGTATGAATTCCCTGTCCTTTTCTTCGCCAAGTTCGATCTCCGCGCCCACAAGGTCCGGCGTTGAGGGGAGTATTTTCAGGAACTCCATGTCCGAATCCACAATGCCCTTGCGTGCCTCTTCCGGAGAGAAAAGGGCTTGGTAGATCGAGCTTTGCACCTGGCTCACGTCAACGCCAAGACCGCTTGATGCATTGGCCTGCGGGTCGCAATCAATGACCAGCACGCGCTGTTCCATGGCCGCCAGTGATGCCGCCAGGTTGACGGTGGTGGTGGTTTTGCCCACACCGCCTTTCTGATTTGCCAAAACGATTGTCTGCGCCAAAAGTCTTCCCTCCAGATCCTGTTGTTTCACGGGGAACTAAGGACGGTAGTAATCTTTGTACCAGGCGATGAACTTCTCTATACCTTCCTCGATGCTCGTGGAGGGCTTGAATCCGACTTCCTTGATCAGGTCGTCGATGTTGGCGTAGGTCGCCGGCACGTCTCCGGGCTGGATATCCATGTAGTTGCGCACGGCTTTTTGGCCCAGGGCATTCTCAAGCACGGTGATGAACTGCTCAAGCTCCACGGTGTTGTTGTTGCCGATGTTGTAGAGCTTGTAGGGCGCGGGGGAGGTGCTTGGATCGGGATTTTTCCCGTCCCATGCCGGATTGCCTGCCGGAACATGACTCACGATCCGGAACACTCCCTCGACGATGTCGTCGATATAGGTGAAATCCCTGCGCATCTTGCCGTGATTGAAGACGTTGATCGGCTTTCCTTCGCAAATGGCCTTGGTGAAGAGGTACAGCGCCATGTCGGGGCGCCCCCAGGGGCCGTACACCGTGAAGAAACGCAGGCCAGTGGTCGGCAGCTTGTAAAGGTATGAATAGGTGTGCGCCATGAGTTCGTTTGATTTCTTGCTGGCCGCGTACAGACTCACGGGATGGTCCACGTTGTCGTGGACGGAAAAGGGCATGGATGTGTTCAGCCCGTAGACCGAACTCGACGAGGCGTACACCAAGTGCTTCGTACCGTTGTGGCGGCAGCATTCCAGCAGGTTTGCAAAGCCTACTATATTGGAATCAATGTAGGATTTTGGATTCAGAAGGGAGTATCTGACACCCGCCTGAGCCGCCAGATTGACCACGTGTGTAAACTCGTTGGCCTTGAAATACGCATCCAGGGCTACGCCGTCAGCGAGATCGATGGGCTCGAAATGGAAATTTGAATCCTGCTGCAGAAGCTTCAGGCGGTCTTTTTTCAAGTCCACCGAGTAGTAATCATTGAGGTTGTCCAGGCCAAATACGGAAGTTCCCGTGGCGAGAAAGCGTTTGGCGAGGTGAAAACCGATAAATCCCGCCGCACCCGTGATAAGAATTTTCATGCAATGCTCCATGTGAAACAAAATATGAAAAACACCTAACCTAAGGCTGTTTGGTGGGCAATACGGAATTTGAGTTGTGCGGCTGCTTTTTTGTGAATTTAATTTTTAAAGATACGCCAGGGGGGATCAGGTGCTTTGCAGGATTTTCCAGGCTTTATTTTTGATTTGCTGGTTGCCTTGCGCCATCTCTTCCAGGCTTGGCAGGGTTACGACCGGGCAGCCTGCTTGTCCCAGGAGACTTTGGATACGGGCGTGGACCGTTTCATCTGCGCTTTCGCGGTCCAGAAAGAGCAGGATCAGTTGTGGCCTGAAGTGCTCCAGTCCTTTGCGGAAAGTTTCGGAGTCCAGATCGAGGGGCCATGAGCTGATATCCCTGGCTTGCCATTTAAGGTGCTGACAGACGGACTCCTGGATTTTTTTGAAGACGACCAGGCGGGGCGGATTTGTCGCTTTTTGCATGTCTTCGTAAAGGCCGAGGTACGTCCACATTGTGCGAACAGGTGATTGTTTCCCGTGAAACAATGACCGAAGTAAAATGGGAAGCGGTTCACTTGCGGGTGAAGAGGGCTTCTGGGCTGTTGGTCTTTGGGTTGGTGATTCAGGTTGTTGAGTCGCCTTCAAAGGGGCAGGCGCGGGCGGAGTCTCTTCGAACGCTTCGATCCGAGGACGCAGGACATGGGTGACGCCAAGGCGCTTCAAGGTGCGCTGTGCTTCGGTCAGGGTGTGTTCATTGAGATCCAATCCCAAATCCTCCAAGCAATTTCAGTTTTGGGCAGCTGCGGCCACGCTTCCTGTCGGCCGTGTCGATCCATGACCAAAACCCTGTTGGTGGATGCTGCAAAGCCGGCACCGGCCTCGTCTATGGGATTGGCTACGAGCAGATCAAGATTTTTTTTGGTGAGCTTGAGCGCAGCATTTATTTCGAGGTCTTGCGCTTCAGCGGCAAAGCCGATGGTTTGTTGCCAGGACTTTTTGGCGGTGCTCAGGGTCGCGAGGATGTCGGGGTTGGGCTCAAAAGTCAGACTCAGGGTTTCTCCGCTTTTCTTGAACTTGCCCGTGGAGCAGGTCGGTGGGCGAAAGTCAGCTACGGCTGCCGTAAAGCATCCTATGTCCTGTGATGGAAAAATATCCTGCGCGGCTTCAAACATGTCGCGGGCAGTGACCACGGGAACGCGTTGGATCATTGACGGCAGGGCGATGTCCACCGGGCCGGTGATGGCGGTGACTTCAGCGCCACGCAGAGCTGCCGCGACAGCCAGGCTGGCTCCCATGATTCCGCTTGAGGGATTGGACCAGAAGCGAGCCTTGTCAAAGTATTCCCGCGTCGGTCCAAGCGTGAGCATGATTTTCTTGCCACGAAGGTCCTGAGGCGAAAGCGCGGCCAGGGTGCGGATGAAGATCTCGTCCAGAGGGGCGAGCCTGCCCTGGCCCGTGTCCCCGCAGGCGACATTGCCGCACTCGGGCTCAATGCGTGAAACGCCGCGTTCACCCAGCGCGGACCAGTTGTGGCGGGTTGCCGGCGCGCTCCACATGCGCGGGTTCATGGCTGGAGCCACCAGCACCGGGCCGGAGTAGGCCAGAAGCTGACAGCTGAGCAGGTCGTCGGCGATGCCGCAGGCCATCTTGGCGATCATGTTCGCCGTCGCTGGAACAACGACAAAGGCATCGGCCACCGATGGTTCGAGATGATCGAAATTGGCACCACCGGAAAACATGTCTGTGTAGAGAGGATCAGCCCCGAGTGCCCCAAAGGAGAGGTCGGTCACGAATTTGCGAGCCGATTCCGTCAGGGTCACGCCTACCTGAAGGTGCAAATGCAAAAAGGCCCTGGTCAGATCCAGGGCCTTGTATGCAGCGATGGAGCCGGTGACTCCCAGGTGGATACGTTTCCCGTGAAACGTGTCGAACAGGTAATGTGCGGGAATCACTGTGACAACGTCCTTTCAGAGTCCAGGCCCGTTCCCGCAGGCGGGTAGGTCTGGTAGGGATCAGCGGGGGGCGGGGTGCCGATGGAGTAGGCAGGTTCGCTGCTGCCCGCGACCTTGGGGGACACCTTAATCTCAAGCCATGTGTACCACATGGGGCTTTCCTCGATGCTAATCATGCAGACACGATTTTCTTTTGTAAAAACAAGGTGATAGCGCTGGTACTTCTGGTAGGTGACCATGCTCCAGCCGTCTTTGGGCATGTTGTTGAAGAAGAAGTCGAAAAGCGAAATGGGTTCGGCTCGGCCACGGAAGACGATTGTTCCGTATTTGCCGCTTTCCATGGGAGAGATGATGGACTTCTTGGGCTGAATCTCCATCTCTTCAGGGACGCGAATGTCTTTGAAATCATAGTAGAAACTGTTTTGAGTCGGGGCAATGCCGGGATCTTCGGCGGTGGTGTCGTTGAAAGTGGCGCAACCCCAGGAAGAAAGCAGCAATGCTACGAGAATCAATTTAAGATAACGCATGGGTGTAATCCTTTCAGGAACGTTAAAATTGGAGATCGCAAGTTCTTGGGCTGAAAATCTAGCAACATCGGCAGTGAGATCAAGTTTTTTTTAAGTCCCGGCACTCTCTCCGAGTCGTCTGGCCTTGGCCGCTTCGTCAAGCCAGCCCCCATCCTCCAGAGATTGCGCGGCCAGAGCGTACATTCGGTGTGTTCCCTCTGTGTAGACGGCGTGGATCAGTTCTTCTGCATATCCCTTGAACACGCCGTGAACGAGATCGCTTTGAGCGTAAAGAAATCGAGCCAGAAGAGGGTTTTCATGATGAAGTGGAAGATATAGGATGAAAAGGCGCTTACAATGAAAGATGATGAAGCGGATACGGCGGACCTCGCGCTCTATGCTTTCCGAAGTCTGCCTTATGACCGCATAGAGTTCCGAACCAATATGCTGTTCTTCCGGCGTGAGGCCCACGCCCTGCTGCAGTTGTTTGAACCGGGGTTTGTAGTTCAGCTGCTGATAGGCATCTTCCTTGAGTTTTATGCATTCATGGAAGATGTAGCCTAGCGCCCAGTCCAGGTATTCGCCGAGAATCGCGAACGAGGTCCGGTCTTCGTTGCGAAAAAGCAGATGGGAGGTGTCTTTGAGCCTCCAGAGCAGGCCCTTGCTGTTTTGACGACCGAGAATGTCGTCAAAGAAATGGAAGCTCACGGAGCCGCTTGCGTCGTACTCGGAAAAATGGTTTTCCAAAGCAATGGCGATCTGGCAGAAATCGCGCAGAACGTCGCGTACGAAGGAATCATGTTTGGACTTGAGCCAGCTTTTGGACATTGCACATCCCGTACTCATTTTTCGCGTCATGTACGGCACCCCCAGGCATCCGTCAAACCCACAAGAATCGATGAATACCGAACAAAAAATCATTTCTCCCGAACAAATTGCAAGGCCCGGCGGCAAGGTCGTGTTCACCAATGGCTGCTTCGACATCATCCACCCAGGCCATGTGGACTACCTGGAACGAGCCAGGAGCATGGGTTCCTGTCTGGTTGTCGGCCTCAACAGCGACGCTTCGGTCAGGCGCCTCAAGGGAGCGCTTCGACCGGTCAACGACCAGCAAAGCCGGGCACGGGTGCTGGCGGCCCTGGCCTGCGTGGACTTTGTCATCATCTTCGATGAGGACACGCCGCTGGAACTGATCCGCAAGGTCAGCCCGGACGTGCTGGTCAAGGGCGGAGACTGGAGCGTGGACCGGATAGTCGGGCGAGAGGTGGTGGAGGCGGCGGGTGGGACGGTCTGCTCCATCCCGCTGTTGGCGGGATATTCAACTACGGGGACGGTGGAACGCATCGTGGCCATGCATCAACGAGGCGGCAATGGATAGTTTGAACACAAAGCGCGTGGTCTATTCCCTGACGTATCTGCTGGAGATTCTGACCGACGCGGGCGAGATAAGCGAGGCGCAGGCCCGGATCATCATGGACCACGCCGTCAAGAACGGGATCGATGTGGAAGGGCCGGACGGAATCGACGATCTGATCCGATTCAATATCCGAAAGCCCCCCAAGGAACCCGGACACCCGGAAGCGCGCATCACGGAAGATGTTATCCTGAAGGCCGTGGCGCGTCGGGAGGGACTTGAGTTTCGTCGGGTGGACCCCTTTGATCTGGATCTTGAGGTCACCACCAAGACCATCTCCGAGAGCTTTGCCCGCATGAACACCCTGGTGCCGATCATGATCCGCGACGGTGAGCTTGAGCTTGCCGTGTTCAATCCTTTCCGGCCGGAGCTGTGGCAGGACATGGAGCGCGTCAGCGACCTGCCTTACAAGGTGTTTCTGAGCACCAGGCAGGACATCAACCGCCTCATCGACGATTATTACCAGTTCCGGACAGCCATCCAGGCCGCGCAGATCGAGTTCATGGACTCAAGCGAGATTGGAAATCTCGAAGCGCGGGTCAAGGTCTCGGAAAAATCCGATCCCGAATCGCAGCGGCACATCATAAAGGCCGTGGATTATCTGCTGCGCTCAGCCCTGCGCGAGCGCGCCAGCGACATCCACATCGAGCCCAAGAGGGATTTCGCGCTGATCCGGTTTCGCATCGACGGTATTCTGCACGATCTGCACAGGCTGCCCATGACCGTGCATCTGGCCATGATAAACCGTCTGAAGGGGATGAGCCGGCTTGACATCTCCGAGAAGCGCAGGCCCCAGGACGGGCGCGTGCAGCTGGTCCTGGCCGGAGTGCCGACGGACGTGCGCGTCTCGACCATTCCGGTGGCCTTTGGCGAGAAGATGGTGCTGCGGCTCCTTTCCAGCGACAGCACGCTCAAGAATCTCGAAGAGCTGGGCATGGGGCCCGATCATTATGCGACCTACAGCAAGTTCCTGGGCAAGACCTACGGGCTCATCCTGGTCACCGGGCCCACGGGGAGCGGCAAGTCGACCACGCTGTACTCGACCCTGAAGGTGCTGGCCAATCCCCAGGTCAACGTGGTCACGCTCGAAGATCCCATCGAGATGGTGGTCGATGATTTCAACCAGATCGGCGTGCAGTCCAAGATCGGCGTGACCTTCGGGCAGATGCTGCGTCACATCCTGCGCCAGGACCCGGACATCATCATGATCGGCGAAATGCGTGACCTTGAGACCGCCGAGCAGGCCATGCAGTCGGCCCTGACCGGGCATATCGTCTTCTCGACCCTGCACACCAACGATGCCAGCGCCGCCCTGACCCGCCTGCTGGACCTCGGCCTTGACGCCTATCTCATCAATGCGGCCGTCATCGGCTGCATCGCCCAGCGCCTGGTGCGCAACATCTGCATGCACTGCAAGGTGCAATACACGCCGGATTACGAGGAGATAAAGGCCCTGGGCCTGGACAGCTACATCCGTCCGGGACAGGCCTTGTGGAAGGGGCGAGGGTGCGATCACTGCCGGCAGACGGGCTATTACGGGCGAACCGGCATCTTTGAGATCCTGCCCTATGACACTGAGGTCAAGGACGCCATCCGCAAGAACATCGATCTTGGCGATCTGCGTGAAATGGTCCGCAAAAAAGGGGTTCGTTCCCTGTTCGACGACGGCATGGCGAGGGTCGTGCAGGGTGTGACGACGGTGGAGGAGGTTTTGCGAGTGGCCGGGGGGTCTGTCGATTAAGTACGGGGCTTTACAGACTTTGGAAGGTTTTTGCCGGTCAGTTTTTTGATATCCTCGAATGCCTGATCCAGGGTGGAGCGTTCTTCGACGCTTTGCTGCAAAAAAGAGCGTATGGGATGGACCATCCCGAGGGCCTGGTCGATTTCCGGATTTGAACCGGGGGCGTAGGCGCCGATGTTGACCATGTCCTCGACGCGCTGGAAGGTGGCCATCATGCGGACCAGGTCCCGCCCGGCGGCGATTACGGGCGCGGGAGCAACATCGGGCGCCAGACGGCTGACGCTCTTGAGCACGTCGATGGAAGGGTAGTGGCCCTGATCGGCCAGGTCTCGCGTGAGCACGATGTGGCCGTCGAGGATGGAGCGCACCGCATCGGCCACGGGTTCGTTGAAGTCGTCGCCTTCCACCAGCACTGTGTAAATGCCCGTGATGCTCCCTTTGGACGAGCGCCCGGCTCGTTCGAGCAGGCGCGGCAGGTGCGAGAAGACTGTCGGCGTGTAGCCGCGCGTGGTGGGCGGTTCGCCGGCCGCAAGACCTACCTCACGGGCGGCCATGGCGAAGCGGGTCACCGAGTCCATCATGAGCAGCACGTCCTTGCCCTCGTCACGAAAAAACTCGGCCATGGCCGTGGCCGCATAGGCGGCGCGCATGCGCACCAGCGGCCCCTGATCCGATGTGGCCACGATGAGCACGGACTTGGCCAACCCTTCCGGTCCCAGATCCTTTTCGATGAAATCCACGACTTCCCGGCCACGTTCGCCGATCAGCCCGATGACGTTGACCTCGGCCGACGTGTAACGTGCGAACATGCCCATGAGCGTGCTCTTGCCGACGCCGGAGCCGGCCATGATTCCAACGCGCTGCCCTTTGCCCAGGGTCAGAAGTCCATTGATGGCCCGGACACCGACATCAAGGGGTTCGGTGATGCGCGGTCTGGTCAGGGGATTCGGGGGATCCGTGTGCAGGGGATTGTAGCGGGCAGGAAAGATGTTCTTTTGCGGGTCAAGAGACTGCCCAAAAGCGTCCACGGCGTGTCCGAGGTAGCGATGGCCGACCGGGAAAACAGGCGGGGTGCTGGTGTTGCGGATGAGGCTTCCCGGGCGGATGCCGCGCATCTCGCCGTAGGGCATGAGTAGCATGACATCGTCGCGGAAGCCGACCACCTCGGCGTTGATGACCTGCTTGCCGGTATCCCCCGGAAGAAGCTGGCAGACCGAGCCAAGCGGGGCCTTTATGCCGCGACCCTCGGCCACGAGCCCCACGACCTTGGTCACCTTGCCGTAGGCTTGCGCCGGTTGCAGTCCGGCCAAGAGATGCAGGGTGCCGTCAAGATCGGCGGTCATGAATTTTCCACGTATCCGTCGAGAATGGCGCGGACCTGTTCAAATCGGGCGGCAATGGAATTGTCCACCAGGCCGTCGCCGCTCTCGATGCGCACGCCGCCGGGAGCAAGTTCGGGACTGGCGCAGATGCGCAGTTCCGGAAGGTCGGAGCGCTTTTCCCTGGTCTGGTCGGCCAGGGATTTGGCCAGTTCGAGGTCTTCTGCGCAAACATGCACGGTTATGCAGGTCTTGGCCTGGAGCTGCGAGACGGCCTCCTCGAAGAGGGTGTTCAAGACCTGTTCGCGTTGCTCGTCGAGCATGACGCCCAGGGTCTTTTCAAAGGCGAGGCGCAGGATCTGAAAGAGGCTTTGCTTGTGCTCGGAGTAGATGCGTTCCTTCTCGGCGACCATCGCTGCCTGGATCGTGTCCATGAAGGAGCAGACTTTCGCGGTTTCCGCCTGTGCCATGGAGTTGGCCTGCTCTTGTCCGGCGGCAAAGCCTTCGGCCTGGGCGCGGGCACGAATCTGCTCGGCTTCGGCCAGGGCTTGGGCCAGAATATCCTTGGCCATTTGCTGGGCGCGCTGGCGTACCTGTTCCATATAGTGGTCCTCGGTCTCCGTGTTCCAAGTCAGGGTGGGCGGGCGATTGAGCCCGACGCCGTCGCGGCTGTGCAAGCCATAAATGACCCTGCACGGGTTTTGCGCGTGCTCAGACAAGGACTTCGCCTCCGCTGCCGGCGATGACGATGCGGCCTTCGGCCTCCAGGCGTCTTACCTGCTTGACGATGTTCTGCTGCGCGGCCTCGACCTCGGACAGCTTGACCGGCCCCATGATCTCCAGATCCTCGCGGATCATGTTGCCCGCGCGTTCGGACAGATTCTTGAAGAACTTCTCGCGCAGTTCCTCCGGCGCGGTCTTCAGGGACATGGTCAGGTCCTCGTTGCTGATCTCCTTCAATACCTCGCGGATACCGCGATCGTCGATCTTGGTGATGTCCTCGAAGACGAACATGAGCTGCTTGATCTCTTCGGCCAGCTGCGCGCTTTCTTCCTCGATGTCGGCCATGATCTCCTCTTCCGTGGCCCGGTCGATGGCGTTGAGGATTTCGGCCACGGAATTGACGCCGCCGACCTTGCGGCCTTCCTTGCCTCCGATGGCAATGAGCTGGCTTTGCAGGACCCGATCGACCTCGACCAGCATTTCCTCGGCCACGGCTTCGAGCTTGGCCAGGCGGATAAGTACCTCCGCCCGCACTCCGGGGGCCATGTTCTGCAAAAGATTTCCCGCGCTGTCGGACGGAAGGTGCCCAAGGATCAGCGCCAGGGTTTGGGGATGCTCGTTGCGCAGGATCTGGGCCAGAATCTTGGGGCTGACGTTGCCAAGCTCCTTGAAGGGTACGGGTCCGGAATCGAAATCAAGCTCGTCCAGGATGTAGCGCGCCGTGTCGGAATCAAGGTTCGAGGAGATCATCTTGCGCACCTGTTCGGGGCCGCCGTAGAGCATCTCCTTGCCGATGGTCATGGCCTGGTTGAACTCCTTGAGCACTTCCTCGGCCTGTTCTTTGTTCACGGTGTCGAGTTTGGCCATGGCCCGTGACACGGCCGTGATCTCGGCGCGTTCGAATTTCTTGAAGACCTCGGAGGCAAACGCGTCGCCAAGGGCCAGGATGAGGATGGCCGTCTTCTGCGGCCCGGTCAGTTTTCCAGTAGGTGCTGCCACTTATGCTTCTCCCTGAGTCATCCATTGGCGCATGATCATGACGGCCTGATCCATGTTCTGCTCGACAAGCTGCTGTGCGAGGTGCTTGGCGTTTTCAATGCGTTTGACAGCGTCCACGGCCGCCATGTCCTCTTCGTTCAATCCTTCGGTCAGGGCCATGAGCTCCTGGGCCGCGCCCAGTTCGTCGGACGTCTGCACCGTGGGATTTTCGACCTTCGGGCGGATCAAGGCCAGAACCACGGGCCGCGCCACGAAGAGCAGGAACAGAAGGATTATGAGTGTGTTCAGGAGCGGCTTGCCCAGGAGCTGGAAGTAGCGCGAGGCAACATCCAGAAGCGGGGCCTGTTCGGCTCCCATGGGCTCGCCAAAGGAGATCGAGGAGACCTCGATGGCATCGCCGCGAGTGTCGTCAAAGCCGACGGCGCGCTGGCTGAGCTGGCGGATTTGTTCCATCTGCGCGGCATTGAGCGGCTCGAAGGCGAACGTCCCGTCCTGCTGCTGAGTGTACTTGCCGTCGACGAGAACGGCAACGCTTAAACGCTTGATGCTCCCGACCTGGGAGATGATCTGCTGCTCTTCCTTGTTGATGTCGAAATTCGTGGTGGAGGAAGTGCGGGTGCTTTCCTGCGCCGTGCCGGAGGCCATGCCGTCGTTCTCGCCCTGGTAATTGGGATCGGGGGTGCCGCCGTCGACATTGGCCGAACCCTTGCTTTCCTCCTCGCTCCTGACCTCGCTTCTGACAACGGCGGACTTGGGATCAAAAATTTCCTTGCGGATGGTCGTGCGATCAAAGTCGAGGTCGGCATTGACCCTTGCGATGACACGTCCGGGGCCGACAATGGGCACCAGGAGCTGTTCGATGCGCTGTTCCAGACTGCGCTGCATGCTCATCTGGTATTCAAGCTGGGTCGAGCTCAGGCCCGTGAAGTCCGTGTCTGTCTTGGGTTCGTAGAGGATCTTGCCCCGGCTGTCGGCCAGGGTGATGTGTTCGGTGGTCATGCCCTCGACGCTGGTGGAGACGAGGTTGACGATGGCCTGCACCTGCTGCGCTCCGAGGCTGCGCCCGCCCTTGAGCTTGAGCATGATGGCCGCGGAGGGCGGGGCCTGTTCCTCGACGAAGAGGCTCTTGTTGGGCAGCACCAGGTGTACGCGGGCGCTCTCCACCTCGGACAGCTCGGAGATGGTGCGGGACAGCTCGCCCTGGAGGGCGCGCTGGTAGTTGATGCCCTGTACGAAGTTGGTTTGCCCGATCTTGTTTTCGTCAAAAAGCTCGAAGCCGATGCCCTGACCATGCAGGGAGCCTTCGCCGGCAAGTTTGAGCCGCGCTTCGTAGACCATGTTCCCCGGCACCATGATGGTGGTTCCGGAATCGGTGATGCGGTAGGCGATTTTTTCCTTTTGCAGGTAGCTCACCACGCTGGACGCGTCTTCCTGATACAGATTGCTGTACAGGACCCTGTAGTCGACCTTGTTCATCCAGAAGATCATGGCGAAGAACGCGATCAGGAGCGAGACCAGCAATCCTCCGAGGAGGATGCGCTGGGCCAGGGATTTATCGGTCCAGAAGTCCGTGGCCTTGGCCAGGGTGCTTTGCAGAAAGGGGGGCATGGTGAATCCTCGCGTGTATTAGAATCAGAACTGGATGCGCATTATTTCCTGATAAGCCTGCATGACCTTGTTGCGGACGGCGGAGGTCATGTCCATGGCCAGTCCGGCCTTTTGCAGGGTGATCATGAGCTCATGCACGTTCTGGTTTTTGCCAGAGACAAAATCCTGGATCATGAGCGATTTTTCCCCCTGCATTTCATTGACCTTGGCCAGGGACTCTTCGATGGTCTCGGCAAAGGACTGGGTTGCTTCCTTGGTGGACGTGTTCTTGGCGTCAATGCTTTTGGGGTTGCTCAAAAGCTCGCTTGCCGCCGAATAGGCCTTGATGGCCAAGGGTGATACCGCCATGGAATGTCTCCTTGTCTGTGTCTGCTACTTTATCTGGTCCGGGTCATGGTCCGGGCTAACGTCCGATTTCAAGGGCTTTGGAAAACATGCTCTTGGACGTGGTGATGGTCGAAACGTTGGCCTCGTAGGCGCGCATGGCCGAGAGCATGTTGGTCATCTCCTCCACCACGTTGATGTCCGGATAGCTGACGTAGCCTTCCTCGTCGGCGTCCGGGTGCCCCGGTTCGTAGACCTGCTTGAGCGGTCGCCTGTCGTTCTGGACGGATTCGACCCGCACTCCCTTGACATCCTGGTCCAGGGCCGAGTTCATGGCCTTGGAGAAGGGGCTCTGTACGTCGGTTTCCTTAAAAACGACTTCCTTGCGGCGGTACGGTCCGCCGTCCGCGGTTCTGGTCGTCTTGGCGTTGGCCAGGTTCATGGAGATGACGTTCAAATGGGTGCGTTCGGCCTTGAGCGCGGACGCCCCGACATCGATGGCGGTCATGAAGTCCATTATTTGCCTCCGTCAGCGATGGTTTGTTTCAGTCCGGTGAGGCTTTTCTGCATCACCGTCGCAAGCGTATTATAAAGGAGGTTGTTCTTGGCCATGGCGGCCATCTCCTTGTCCAGGTCCACGTTGTCCACGCCCTGCACCACTCGCGGCGTCAAGGATTTGGTCACGGTGGCCTCGGCGGTGTCGGCGGCGAAAGCGAGAGGAAAGTGGTCCGGATGCGTGCGGGCCACGGCTCCGGTTTCGGAAAGGCCGAGGGCGGCCTGCAGGTCTTTTTCAAACTCCAGGGTGCGGGCCTTGTAGCCGGGCGTGTTGATGTTCGCCAGGTTGGTGCTGACGATGTTTTGACGCTGGAGCTGAAAATCCATGACCTTGGCCGTCAGATCAATGTGATCGGGAAACAAGCTTTTCATTCGATAACCCCTTGTCATACCGGCGTTTGTTATTCATCTTGAGACAGAGCCGGGATGCTGACGAGGTCTGGTGTGCAATGACCATTCCAGATTGCGCAGAAGGCAATATGATATTTAAAATCATCATGTTGCCAGGAGAGAGGCATGATCGGGGAAAAGTTTTACGAAGCTTCGGGGTGTGTGGCACCAAAGTTGCTAAGCCGTTGGCAGACAGTCAACGCATACTAGATTTGCCGACAAGGAGGAGGAACCATGAGTTCACATCTGGATTATGAAATCAACAAGGAACTTGGCGAATGTTATCTTTTCATGGGTGAATTGGACAAGGCCGAGAGTTATTACCAGAAAGCCGCAAGCAGCAACGGCGTTCACCCGGATCCGTATCTGGGCCTGGCGACCATTGCGGTGCAGCGCGGGGATCTTGATCAGGCCTTGACCATGTATCAAAAGGCCGACGATATCGCATCCTCGGACAAGTCCATTGCCGGGATAGCGCTCATCAGCGCCCAGCAGGGTCAGGAAGACAAGGCGTTCGAGCTGTATCAGAAGGCCCTTGGGGTCAATCCTGAAAACATTGTCGCTCTTTTCGGGCTGGTTCAGGTTTCGCATGTGCTCGGACGCACTGCAGAAGCCATCGCCCCCCTTGAGCTGCATCTGGAAATCAATCCGGGCAAAAGCGAAGTCCGCTATGCCTTGAGCGGTTGCCTTGTGTCCTGCGGCCGCAAGGACGAGGCCAAGGCGCATCTGCATCGGCTTTTGGAGATGGACCCCGGCAACGCGTCGGCGAGTGAACTTCTGGCCCAGCTTTAGAACGTTTCCGTTCCCCTCCCTCAAGGCAGGCCGAATCCCGGTAATCCGGGATTCGGCCTGCCTGTGTTATTGCATATTGCGATCAAAGGTGGCAGTGCACGGCGAACATTCTTTTGAGAGGGGGACACCATGAACATGTTGCCGATTCGCCGGGCCATCCTGAGCGTCACAGATAAATCAGGCCTTGATGACTTTGCCCGTTTTCTGCAAGAGCAGGGCGTGGAGCTCGTTTCCACCGGGGGCACCCGCAAGAAGCTCGTCCAGGCGGGCCTCAAAGTCCGTTCCGTCAGCGACGTGACCGGTTTTCCGGAGATCCTGGGCGGCCGGGTCAAGACCCTGCACCCCCACGTGCACGCCGGAATCCTGGCCGACAAGGACGATTCCACCCATATGCAGACCCTGAAGGACCTGCGGCTGTCTCCCTTCGACCTGATCTGCGTCAATCTCTACAATTTTGCCGAAGCCGTGCGCCAGACCCTGGAAGACAAGCAGGCCGTGGAACAGATCGACATCGGCGGACCGACCATGCTGCGCGCCTCGGCCAAGAACTTTCATTCCGTGGCCGTCATTCCTGATCCGTCCTACTATGCCGAATGCATGCAGGAAATGAAGAACAACGGCGGTTCCCTGTCTCTGGACTTCCGCAAGCGCATGGCCGTGGCGACCTTTGCCCTGACCTCGGAATACGACCGCATGATCACCGAGTACCTGAGCCGCTCCTGACGGAGCGGCCCGGCCGGCCCACACCGGCCACGGAGAGAACACCATAGCATCAAAACCTCTCGGCAACCTGACCGGCCTCAAACCCAGCCAGATCACGGCCATTTCCCGTCTCTACAACAGACGCTTTCCCGACCAGGGCGGGTTCACCCCCGACCAGGCCCGGGAGCTGGCCATCCTGAGCCGGGGCGTCAGCCGTCAGATCGGCGTGCTCATAAACCGCAAGGGCGTGCCGGTCATGGTGCTGGTCGGAGAGCAGGACGGCATCCTGATTCCCGAGCTTTCACGTCATCGTCAGGCCGACTCCCGGCTGTCCGGCCTGCGCCTCCTGCACACCCATCTCGATTCGTCCCTGCTGACCCAGGAAGACCTCATGGACATGGTCTTTTTGCGTCTGGACGCGGTCAGCGTGCTGACGGTGTCTTCCGACGGGGCTCCCAGGACCTGCCAGATCGCTCACATCCTGCCGCCCAACACTGACGAGCTGCCCTATCAGGTCCACCCGGCCATGATCTGGGATGATGTGGATTTCGATTTCGGGGCAAGCGTCAAGGCCCTGGAAGACGAGCTTGCACGCACGGGCCAAAGCGTGGCCGCTACGGCCCGCGAAGGCTCGGCCATACTGGTCAGCGTGGCTTCGGAATCCAGGGGAGCGCAGGAACGGTCGCTGGCGGAACTGGCGGAGCTGGCGGACACGGCCGGACTTGAAGTGGTGGGGCAGGTCGTGCAGCGGGTGACCAAGGTCAATCCCAAGCTGATCCTTGGCAGGGGCAAGCTTGCCGAACTCGAAGTGCTGGCCTTGCAGAAGAATGCCGCGACCCTGGTCTTCGATCAGGAATTGACGCCCACGCAGCAGCGCAACCTGAGCCAGATCACCGAGCGCAAGGTTCTGGACCGCACCCAGCTCATCCTCGACATTTTCGCCCAACACGCCCAGACCCGCGAAGGAAAGCTGCAGGTCGAGATGGCTCAGCTCAAGTACATGATGCCGCGCCTGGTGGGGCAGAACCGGGCCCTCAGTCGGCTGGCCGGCGGCATCGGCGGACGCGGTCCGGGCGAGTCGCGCCTGGAGATGGATCGCCGCAAGATCCGCGAGCGCATCGCCCAGATCAAGACGGAGCTGGTGAGCGTGCGCAAGCACCGCAAGTCCACGCGCAGCCGCCGCGACAAGGCCGGGCTGCCCATCGTTTCGCTGGTCGGGTACACCAACGCGGGTAAATCCACGCTCCTGAACACCCTGACCAAGAGCGTGGTCCTGGCCGAGAACAAGCTTTTCGCCACGCTCGATCCCACCAGCCGCCGGTTGCGCTTTCCCGAGGACCGGGAAATCATCCTGACCGACACCGTGGGCTTCATCCGTCACCTTCCGGCCGACCTGCGTGAAGCCTTCATGGCCACCCTGGAGGAGCTTGAGAGCGCGGACGTGCTGGTGCATGTGGCCGACGCCTCCCATCCGGAGATGGACGCCCAGATCGAAGCGGTGGAGTCCATCCTGCGCGACCTCTCCATCGACGGCATTCCGCGCATCCTCGCCCTGAACAAGACGGACCGCATAAGCGAAGAGACCCGCCAGATCCTGCGCTTCGTCCATCCCGACGCAGTCTTCATCTCCGCCCTCGAACGCCCGACCCTGGCTCCGTTGGTCGAGCGCGTCAAATCGCTGCTGTGACGCCGCGTCCTGTGCAAAGCCTCTTTCGATAAAGGCATGGATCCCCGCCTGCGCGGGAATGACACATGAACAACGCCTGAATTGGTGGTTACGGATCGACGACGGCCAGGAATTTTCGCCTTGCGACCACGTCATTCCCGCGCAGGCGGGAATCCATGCTTCATCTGGCGCGAACCCTTCGCCCTTCCAGGCATCTTCCCTTGGTCGCTGGCCAGGAATTTTCGCCCTGCGACCACGTCATTCCCGCGCAGGCGGGAATCCATGCTTCATCCGGCACGAACCCTTCGCCCTTCCAGGCATCTTCCCTTGGTCGCTGGCCAGGAATTTTCGCCCTGCGACCACGTCATTCCAGCGCAGGCGGGAATCCATGCTTCATCCGACACGAACCCTTCGCCCCTCCGGGCATCTTCCCTTGGTCGATGAGCAGGAATTTTCGCCCTGCGACCACGTCATTCCCGCGCAGGCGGGAATCTATGCTTCATCCGACATGAACCCTTCGTCCCTCCGGGCATCTTCCCTTGGTCGATGAGCAGGAATTTTCGCCCTGCGACCACATCATTCCCGCGCAGGCGGGAATCCAGGCTTCATCCGGCACGAACCCTTCGCCCCTCCGGGCATCTGCCCTTGGTCGATGAGCAGGAGTTTTCGCCTTGCGACCACGTCATTCCCGCGCAGGCGGGAATCCACGCTTCATCTGGCGCGAACCCTTCGCCCCTCCAGGCATTTGCCCTGAAAAGCGAAAAGCGCGAAAACCCCTGAGGTTTCCGCGCTTTTCGCGTTGCATTCGAGATGAAGGCTACTTCATTTTCCAGGGATGCTCTTCGCCCGCCATGAGGCGCTGGATGTTTTCGGAGTGTTTCCAGAAAATCAGCGCCATGAGCACCAGGGCCAGGGGAATGGCGCCATAAAGGCCCTGGAAGAGCAGGACGACCGGCATCAGGGCGACCATGACCAGGGAGGCCAGGGACACGAAGTTGTAGAAGTACAGGGCCGCGAGGAATCCCAGGCCGCAGAGTATCGTCCCTGAGGTGGAGATGGCCACGAAGGCTCCCACCCAGGTGGCCACGCCCTTGCCGCCCTTGCCGTGCAGGAACACAGAGAACATGTGACCGCAAACCGCAGCCGTGGCGACCAGCGTCAGAAAAAAGTAGGAATCCGAGAAGCTCGCGGCCAGGGCCACGGGCACAAAGCCTTTCAGCATGTCCAGGGCCAGGGTCAGGGCTCCGTACTTGGTACCGCAGAGGCGGCCGACGTTGGTCGCCCCGATGTTGCCGCTGCCTTCATTGCGCGGGTCGATGCCGCAGCAGGTTCTGGAGATCAAAAGGCCGAAGGGCATGGCGCCCAGAAGATAGCTGATTGCGAGCCAGAATATTGTCACCATGTGCAGTCTCCTTGGTCTTTGGAAAGTTGGATTGGCATGTGCCGAAATCCCCTACGTGAAAATGGCCTGCCGGACAAGTTCATTCCTCCTCCCAGGCCTCGACGATCTTGATCTCGTTGTTCAGGGGATCGACCTTGCCGATTCTGATGGAAAAACCCTGGCCGAGCCGGATCTTGTCCCCGAAGATCTTGCGCGGAGCCTTCAGGAAGAGTTGCAGATCCGGCAGGGAGATGGTCACCAGGTGCGAGCCCGGATCGACGATGATCCCGGACCAGCGCATTTTTTTGTGATTTTGCCTGAAATATTCGTATTTCCAGTATCGTGGGCGCATGCGCTGGACCTGGCCGACCAGCTCGGCCCTGCTGGACAGCAGCGGGAGCAGGCTTTCGAGCTCGGCCTGGTTCAGCAGGCGCCCGTGTCCGGTCAGTCTGGCCATGATCTGGGCCATGTTGATGAAGTCCGAATAACGCCTGAGCGGCGAGGTCACCGGGGCATAGGCCTTGGCTCCGATGGTGGCGTGACGCCGGGGCTCGCATTCAAGAATGGAGGGGCCCATATTGTTGATGATGCGATAGATGTCCGTGGGATCGGTCCAGACTCCGGCGCTTTCGGCGGGCAGCGTGATATTCTGGGTCCTGAACAGCAGGGCGGTGCCGGTCTCCCGGGCCCACGAGCCCATGGCCTTGTTGGCCAGGATCATGAACTCGGACACGATTTTCTGCGCTTCGGGCGTGGATTCGGATTGCACGACCTCGACTTCCGGGTTGACCGAATCCTTGCACAGGACCATGCGCGGGTCGGGCTGGTCCATGATCACGGCGTGATCACGGATGCGTGCCTGTCGCAGCAGGGTGGCCAGGTCGCGGGCGTGATGCAGCATCCCGGGAGCGGCTGTCGCGATTTCGTTTTCAACGCCCGTGTAGGTCAGGTTGGCTTTTATGCGGATCCACGCGATTTGCGGGTCAAAGGAGCGCAAGGCTCCCTCCGGGTCCAGATCGAAGGAAATGATCAGAGCCGGGCGTTCCTGTCCGGCACGCAGGCTGAAGAAATCCTTGCCCAGGGCCTCGGGCAGCATGTGGCTGGTGCCTTCGGGCAGATAGAGGGAGGTGAAGCGGTGCAGCACCGCCTTGTCCAGGGGACTGCCGAACTCCCAGCCAAGACAGGGGCAGGCCAGGGCCAGATGCAGCTTGAACCCGTCCTGGTCGCGTGTCAGGTCAAAGCCGTCGTCGATGTCCTGGGTGCTGGAGGAGTCGATGGTCACGATTTCTGCGGCGGGTTCGGTGCGCGTGGCCAGGACCCTTTCCTGCAGCGCTGTGACAGCCTCGGCGTGGGCCTCGGCCCAGTCTGGCTCCCAGTAGTATTGGGCGCGGCAGAGGTGGAAATTGAAATGCGGCGGCACGATGCCCCAGGCCTGGGCCAGAAAGAGCGGCAGGTGCGGGTCTTCCGGCATGCCCTGGCACATGGTCTTCCACAGGGCGTCCGAATCCCGGTCGTCGGGGTTGCACAGACGGGTCATGAGCAGGTCGCGGATGCGGCCCGCCTGCTCCTCGTCGGGCTGGGGCAAGGTGCTTTTGCGCTTGCAGAAGATGTCCCACAGCCCGCGCAGAAAGACCTGCCCGAAGCCGACCAGGCGTTCGCGCTCCTGAGCCTTGCGCAGCTCTTCCTGGCGTCGCTCCACGGTCTCCTGCGGATAGATCTCGAACTGAGGCGGGGAGAACTTGAAATGGGTCTTGGTCTGCAGCAGCTTGCGCCCGAGGGCCGACAGCTGGTCGGGACTCGCGTCCTCGAAGACAAGGCTTGCGAACCATTCAATGCCCGCTTCGTCCACTTCGCCTTGGGCCAGATCCCAGATTTCCAGCGCGTCGACGGATTCTGCCAGGCGCTCCCGGCGGCCGTTGTGCGTGCGCAGCAGGTCGAGCATCTCCTGACGGCTGCTATCCGCCGGGCATTGGGGGCCAATCCATGGCAGGACGCGGGACAGGGGGAGCTTGAGCTCTCGCTGTCCCGAGGTGAAGACCCGCAGGCGAGGTCCCTGGACGTCCAGGACCCAGGCCGTGACGGGCTGGTTATCCTGCAGGAATTCCATGATGCACCCTGGCTGCAGGGATAGAGAAGAGGACATAAAAGGCCTTATGCGCTGTGCGCGTGAGCCGGCCTGGCCGGCTCGGGTGAACGGCCCTTGGGCCGTGTTCTAGTGTTTGAAGGAGCGCTGGCCGGTGAAGACCATGGCCACCTGCGGGGTGGCGCTGTTTACGGCCTGGATGATTTCCCAGTCGCGGATGGAGCCGCCGGGCTGGGCGATGGCGGTCACACCTTGGGCAATGGCCAGATCCACGCCGTCACGGAAGGGGAAGAATCCGTCCGAAACGAGGACCGTTCCGGGCAGACCGCCCCTGTCCTGTTCGGTTTGGGCCAGGATTTCGGCCAGGGAAGAGGCCAGCTCCTGGTCCGCCCGGGCTTTTTGCTTCAGCTCGTACAGGGAGAGGCCGTGGCGTTCGAAGGCCAGCTTGTCGGCGTACTTGGTGTAGGCCTTCTGGATGGTCAGCTCGACGCAGCCGACCCGGTCCTGTTCGCCCGTGCCGATGGACACCGTGGCCCCGTCGCGGGCGAAGATGATGGAGTTCGAGGTCACTCCGGCTTCCACGGCCCAGGCGAAGAGCAGGTCCTCGGCTTCGCGGTGGCTGGGCTTGCGGGCCAGGTGGGTGGTGCCGTCCTTGATCGCCTCGGCCGGCAGGAAATCTTCCTCGGTCAGGATTCTGTTTCTGAAGGAGGCCTGGATGATGAGCCCGCCGTCGACCAGAGATTTTATATCCAGAAAAGGGGTGCCGACAACTTTTTCCAGCTCGGCCAGCGCCGGGATGCGGATGATGCGCAGGTTCTTCTTCGCGGTCAGCACGGTCAGGGCCTCGGCCGTGAAATCCGGGGCGGCGATGACCTCGAAGTAGCTTCCGCTTATGAACTCGGCGCAGTCCTTGTCTAGGGCGCGGTTGACGATGATGGTGCCGCCGAAGGCCGCGATGCGGTCGGAGGCGAAGGCGCGTGTCAGGGCCGTGAACAGGCCCTCGTCAGACCAGGCCGCACCGCAGGGATTGTTGTGCTTCAGGATGATGGCGGCGGGCTTGGCCGTGAGGTACTGGAGCATGTTGATGCCGTTGTCCACGTCGGTCAGGTTGATCTTGCCCGGATGCTTGCCGGACTGGATCAGGTTTTCCTCGGTCAGGCTCGACACGAGTTTGTGCTGTCCCTGCTGGAAGGCGACGCCGTCCATGTTGAAGGAGCTCTCGACCACTTCATAGAGCGCAGCGGGCTGGTCCGGGTTTTCGCCGTAGCGCAATCCTTTTTGTTCTCCACCGATGTTCCAGGTTTTCTTGGCGTAGCGGATGGTCTGTTCGCCCACGGTCAAGGTCAGGTCGGCGGGAAAGGAGTCCCGGTTCAGTGTATGATACATCTTCTTGAGATCACTCATATATATTCTCCGAAAAGAGGATTTGGCGTTGTCCGGCGCAGGTCCGGGCCGTGTGAATCCATGTGCCCCTAGCACAGGCCCGGATGGACGGCAAATCCCGTGCCGTGCCGGGGCCTGGGGCCTGACGCGCGGCCGGCGCGAATTGGCGGGTTCGAGTTTTCCCGGACCAATCGATTGCGTAAATTGACTTCGCCCCAGCCTTCTCATAAAGAAGGGAGCCATTTGCCATTGCGCTGACGGCGAATATACCAAAGACGAGGAGATCGGATTCATGGCGAATATCGTAGTCATGGGCGCCCAGTGGGGCGACGAAGGAAAGGGCAAGATAGTCGATTTGTTGACCACGGATGTGGCCGCCATCGTGCGCTTTCAGGGCGGAAACAATGCCGGACACACGCTGGTGGTCAACGGCAAGCAGACCATTTTGCACCTCATTCCGTCCGGCATCCTGCACCAGGGCAAGAAGTGCATGATCGGCAACGGCGTTGTGCTGGACCCCGCCGTGTTCTGCCTTGAGATGGACAAGCTGGCCGCGTCGGGCATCGACGTCAGCCCCGAGCGGCTTTTGATCAGCAAGAAGACCCAGCTCATCATGCCGTATCATTGCGCCATCGACAGCGCGCGGGAAAATTTCAAGAGTGGATCGGACAAGATCGGCACCACGGGTCGGGGCATCGGTCCCTGCTACGAGGACAAAGCCGCACGCATCGGCATCCGCGCGGCGGATCTGGCGGACGAAGCCCTGCTCAGGCAGAAGATCGAAAAAGCCCTGGTGGAAAAAAACGCCTTGCTCACCGGCCTCTATGGTCAGGAGCCCATGTCGGCGCAGAAGATTTTCGAGCAGCTCCTGCCCGTGGCCAAGCGCCTGACGCCCTATCTTGGCGACGTGTCTTCGGCCATCCAGGAGGCCGCCGGACAGGGCGTTCTTTTCGAGGGCGCGCAGGGTACCCATCTTGATATCGATCACGGCACCTACCCCTTTGTGACCTCATCCAACACCGTGGCCGGAAACGCCTCGGCCGGATCCGGATGTTCGCCGCGCATGTTCGATCGCATCGTGGCCATCGTCAAAGCCTACACCACACGCGTGGGCGCGGGCCCGTTTCCGACGGAGCAGCCCGAGGGCGCCGGAGCCTACATGCAGGAGAAGGGCGCGGAATTCGGCGCGACCACGGGCCGCAAGCGCCGCTGCGGCTGGCTGGACATGGTCGTCCTGCGCGAATCGCAGCGCCTGAACGGCCCCACGGAGATCGCCCTGACCAAGCTCGATGTCCTTGGCGGTCTTGACGAACTGAAGCTCTGCGTGGCCTATCGCTACCGGGGCGAAGAGGTTGCCTATCCGCCGCAGGAAGAGAACGGCATGGCCCATGTCGAGCCGGTCTACGAGAGCATGCCCGGCTGGACCGAAGACATCACCGGATGCCGGACCTTCGCCGAACTGCCTTCGGCTACGCGCGACTACATCGCACGCATCGAGGAAATCCTGGGCATTCCGGTGTCCATAGTGTCCGTGGGCCCGGACCGGGACCAGACCATTCTGCGCTGATAATGGGAGGTTCGCCTCCCATTTTTTCATCATGTCCACACCCTGGCAGCATATCATCTCCTCCCAGCCCCGCATCGCGGGGTTTCTGGAACGCCTCGCCCAGGCTCCGCCCAATTCACTGCTCCTGGAAGGCGGAAACGCTTCCGAACGTCTGGCCTTCGGTCTTTTCTGGGCCGCGCGGCTGATGTGCCGCGAGGCGGATCCTCCGTGCGGAAAGTGCCGCATCTGCCTGCAGATCGCCGATGACGCCTGTCGTGATCTTTTTCTCCTGAACGGGGCCGAGGGTTCGATCAACGTGGATACGGTGCGCGAAGTGCGCGCCGTGCTCGGCGATCCGCCCGCTGGTCGGGGACCGCGCGTGGTCATCCTGGCCGAGGCGCAGGCCTTGGGCGACGGCGCGGCCAATGCGCTGCTCAAGTCCCTGGAGGAGCCAAGCCCGGGCAACGTCTTTGTGCTCTTGGCTCCGAGCCGTGAAATTTTGCTGCCGACCCTGGTGTCCCGCAGTTTCGTGCTTACCTTGGGTTGGCCCAAGGGCGGGCTCGAAGACCCCGATCTGGGCGAGCGCCTGCGCGCTCTGTGCGAGTTCATCCAGAGCGGCAAGGGCGCCTGGCTTGAATGGACGGGGCGCAAGGGCAACGTGGACGCGCGGATGGCCGACTTCATCCTGCGCGAGGTGCAGCGCAGCCTGGTCCAGGCCGGGTATGGCAACCCCCTGACCGAGCTGGCTCGTCTGCTGGCCGCGCGGCTGGATGTGGTCGCGGTGCGTCAGGTGGGCGTGATCATCGAGAATGCCTTAGAAAGTCTGGAAGTGGGGGCCAATCCAGCCGTGGTGCTGGAGTGGGTCGCCATACGCATGTGGAACCTCCTGCACAAATAAGAAGATGCGCGAAATCATTCTCATACAAATAGCCGGCACGGACCGGGACGGCCTGCTGGCCGGAATCATGGGACAGCTGGCCGAATCCGGGGTGACCATCCTCGACATCAGCCAGTCCGTCATTCACGACGACCTCTCCCTTGGCGTGCTCATCGAGGTGCCGCGCGAGAACGAATCATCGCCCATTCTGAAGGATCTCCTCTACTGGGCTCACAATCATGGCCTGCACCTCAAGTTTTCGCCCGTGACCGAGGACGATTACGAACGCTGGGTCGGTGTGCAGGGGCGCAAGCGGCATATCGTGACCGTGCTCGGACGAACGATATCGGCGGCCAATCTGGCGGCCATGGCCGAGGTGATCACCTCGCACGGACTGAGCATCGACTGTATCACCCGTCTTTCGGGTCGCAGATCCCTGACCAATCCCCCGGCCATGCCTCGGTCCTGCCTCGAATTTTCCGTGCGCGGCACTCCGGAAGACATCTCCGGCATGCGCGCCGCTTTTCTGGACCTCTCCCGGGAACAGGGCATCGACATCGGCTTTCAGGAAGACAACGCCTTCCGTCGCATTCGCCGGCTGGTCTGTTTCGACATGGATTCGACCCTGATCCAGGCCGAAGTCATCGACGAACTGGCCAAGCGGGCCGGAGTGGGCGAGGAGGTCGCGGCTATCACCGAGGCGGCCATGCGCGGGGAGCTGGATTTTTCCCAGAGCCTGCGCAAGCGCGTGAGCCTGCTCAAGGGTCTGCCCGAGTCCGTGTTGCAGGATGTCGCCGCGACCCTGCCCATGACCGAAGGCGCGGAAAGACTCATCCGCACCCTGAAGAGCCTTGGCTACACCATCGCCATCCTGTCCGGCGGTTTCAATTATTTCGGGCACCGTCTGCAGGAGCAACTCGGCATCGACTACGTGCACGCCAACGAGCTTGAGATAAAGGATGGAGTCCTGACCGGCGGACTGGTAGGCGAGATCGTCGACGGCGCGGGCAAGGCCCGGCTGCTGAAGGCCATCGCCGCCGAGGAGCATATCTCCCTGTCGCAGGTCATCGCCGTGGGCGACGGGGCCAACGATCTGCCCATGCTCGACGTGGCCGGGCTCGGCATCGCCTTTCACGCCAAGCCCGTGGTTCGTCAGGGTGCGGGACAGGCCATTTCCAACGTGGGTCTTGACGGCGTGCTCTATTTTCTGGGCCTCCGGGACCGCGAAACCGTGGATCAACTGGCCGGAAGGGAGGGATAATGTTTGGAAAGCTGTTTTTGCTCTTTGTGTTGGTGCCGGTGGCCGAGATTTACGTGCTGGTCACCGTCGGTAGTTCCATCGGGGCCTTCCCGACCGTCGCCCTGGTCATCTTGACGGCCCTGGCCGGAGCGCATCTGGCGCGCATGCAGGGGCTGTCGACCATGATGCGCATCCGCGAGAATCTGGACCAGGGCTTCATGCCCGCCGAAGAGCTCCTCGACGGCGTGCTCATCTTTCTGGCCGGAATGGTGCTCCTGACGCCGGGCTTCCTGACCGACATCGCAGGCCTGCTCATCCTTCTGCCGGCAACGCGCAACCTGTTCAAAAAGTGGCTGCGCAAGAAGTTCGACGAATGGCGGCAAAATCCCAACGTACACATAACGTTCCACAGATAAAGGCAAGCCTCCGGCGCAACCACCCAAGCCGTCCGTCCAGTCCATTCCGTCCATAACGTCCGTAGAGTCCACCAAAAAGCTTACAAAGCCCCAGTCCCCGGAGCACCCCATGATCTACCGCAATCTCAAATCCTGCCTCGACGATCTGGAGCGAACCAAACAGCTGGTCCGCATCAATGAGCCCATCGACCCCTTTATAGAGGCCGGGGCCATCCAGCGCAGAGTCTTTCAGGCCGGTGGACCGGCACTGCTCTTCACCAACGTCAAGGGCACCAAATTTCCCATGGCCGCTAATATTTTCGGCACACTGGCGCGGACAAAATTCATTTTCCGCGCCACCCTGCGCCGCGTGGAGGCCATGCTTTCGGCCAAGGCCGATCCGGCGAGCGTTCTGAAAAAGCCCGCGCTCTGGTCAGGGTTGGCCCTTGGTGCCTGGCATACCCTGCCCAAGACCGTCAGCGACGGCCCGATCATGGCCCACACCACCAGCATTTCGCAGCTCCCGCAGCTCGTGTCCTGGCCCATGGACGGCGGGGCCTACGTGACCCTGCCGCTGGTCTATTCCGAGAGCCCATCAAAGCCTGGATACATGGGCTCGAACCTGGGCATGTACCGCATTCAGCTCTCGGGCAACGAGTTTGAAAAGGACCGGGAAGTGGGGCTGCACTACCAGATCCATCGCGGCATCGGCTATCACCATGCCGAAGCCATCGCGCGCAAGACCCGCCTGCCCGTGAACATTTTCGTCGGCGGACCTCCGGCCATGACGCTGGCCGCCATCATGCCCCTGCCCGAGGGCATCGCCGAGATGCTCTTTGCCGGTGCGCTGGGCGGGCATCGCGTGCCCATGGTCAAGCGGCCCGGAGAGCTGCCGATCCCGGCCGAAGCGGATTTCTGCATCCGGGGCTATATCGATCCCGGCGTGCAGAAGCCCGAAGGCCCCTTCGGAGACCATCTCGGCTACTACAGCCTGGCGCACGATTTTCCGGTCATGCAGGTTTCCGAGGTGCTGCACCGCGAAGGCGCCGTCTGGCCTTTCACCACGGTGGGCCGTCCGCCCCAGGAGGACACCATGTTCGGCGCGTTCATCCATGAACTGACCGCAGAACTGGTGCCGCAGGTTTTCGGAGGCGTGCACGAGGTGCACGCCGTGGACGCGGCCGGGGTGCATCCGCTCCTCTTGGCCGTGGGCAGCGAGCGCTACGTGCCCTATGCGGGCGAGCGCCAGCCTCAGGAGCTCATCACCAACGGGCTTTCACTGCTGGGCACGACCCAGACCTCCCTCTCCAAGTACGTCATCCTCGCCGCTCGGGAGGACGATCCGGAACTGTCCTGCCACGATGTGCCCCGGTTCCTCGGGCATGTGCTGGAACGACTCGATCTGTCGCGGGACCTGCATTTCATCACCCGCACGACCATGGACACGCTCGATTATTCCGGCATCAGCCTCAATCAGGGCTCCAAGGTGCTCTGGACGGCCGCCGGAAGTCCCAAACGCGAACTTGGCACGGCCTTGCCCGCCCTGTCCCTGCCGGACGGGTTTTCCAATCCGCGCTTTTTTGCTCCGGGCATGCTGGTCCTCTCCGGTCCGGCCCATGCCCAGCCGCGCGACACCCACGACCCGGCCATGGAAAATCTGTGTCAGGCTCTGGCAAAAGCCGACCTGCGCGGTTTCCCGCTCATCGTTGTCGCCGATGACGCCGAGTTCACGGCGGATTCTTGGGACAATTTCCTGTGGGTGACCTTCACCCGCTCGGACCCGGCCACGGACACCTACGGACTGAACGGATTCACGCACTGCAAGCATTGGGGATGCACGAGCATGGTCGTCGACGCCCGGCTCAAGACCTATCACGCCCCGGCGCTGGCTAGTGTGGCGGAAATCGAAAAAAGAGTGGACGAACTTGCCCTGCCCGGCAGACCCCTGTATGGAATCATCTAATCACCCAATCAACACCAGCGGGGACATGCACATGCGTACAAAGATAGTGGCCACTCTGGGCCCGGCTTCCATGGATCAGAACGTCATGAAGGAAATGGTCCTGCTTGGCGTGCGGGTCTTCCGTCTCAATTTTTCCCATGCCGACGCGGAGTATTTCGGGCCGGTCATTCAGAAGATCAGGCAGGTCGAGAAGGAGACCGGCATCCCGCTCACGGTCATGGGTGACCTGTGCGGCCCCAAGATCCGCATCGGCGAAGTCAAGGGCTCGCCCCTGCAGATCCGCAAAGGGGCCTATGTGTGCCTTGGCGGGCCGTCCATGGCGGCGACGACCGAAAGCGACATCTTCATAAGCCTCGACGTGCCGGAGCTTCTGGAGGGCCTGGAGGCGGACATGCCCGTGTCCCTTTCCGACGGCATGCTGCAGTTCAAGGTCGTGAAGGTCATCGAGCGTGACCGGCTGGTCCTGATGGAGGCCCTGAACGGTGGCATCCTGACCTCCAACAAGGGCATCGCCTTTCCCGGCAAGACGCTCAAAGTGGCGGCCATGACCGACAAGGATCGCCGCGATCTGCACCAGGGACTCGATATCGGCATCGACGCGGTGGCCCTGTCCTTCGTGCAGAGCAAGGAGGACATCGAGGACATCAAGGCCGAGATCGCGCGGCACGGGACCTGGATTCCCGTGGTGGCCAAGGTCGAGCGCAAGAATGCCGTGGACAAGCTCGACTCCATCCTGGAAGTGGCCGACGCCATCATGGTCGCCCGCGGCGACCTGGGCCTTGAATGCAGCCCGGCCGAGTTGCCCATCATCCAGAAAAAGATTTTGCGTGCCTGCCGTCATGCCCAGAAGCCGGCCATCGTCGCGACCCAGATGCTCTTGTCCATGGTCAAGAATCCCATCCCCACGCGTGCGGAATCAACGGACGTCTCCAACGCCATGATCGACGGCGCGGACTGCGTCATGCTCTCCGAAGAGACGGCCATCGGCAGCTATCCCGTCGATGCCGTGCGTTTCATCAACGAGATTGCGCAGTATTCCGAGCCGTACTACCTGGAGCGTCTTGGCGGCCCTTACATGCCCAAGGCCGAAAAGAATCCGCCCAAGTTTCTGGCCTACTCCGCCTGTCTCATGGCCGACAACGCCGACAGCGTGGCCTTGGTCTGTCACTCGACCACGGGGGCCACGGCCCGGTACATCAGCTCCCGCCGTCCGGCCCAGCCCATCTACGCCATGACCACGGACGCGCGCATCATGCGCTGGATGAACTTCTTCTGGGCCATCACCCCGGTCGCGAGCCCGCTTGAGCCCCGCAGTCACCAGAAGAGGGCGGAAAAGTTCGTGCAGGAGTACGCGGGTTTCAGGCCCGGCGAAAACGTGATCATCGCCAGCGGCCAGGCCACCCCAGGCATGGGTACGGTCATGACCAACGAGATCAAGGTGTATTACAAATAGGGGAGAAGAAGCCTCCGGCGGGCAGGGGACTTGTCCCCTGCACCCCTTGCAGGGGGGGGGGGGCATTGTGTGGATGCAATAAAAAAACGGGCGACCCAAATTGGGCCGCCCGTTTTTTTATTGAAGTAAGTTGAATGGGGTGCAGGGGACGAGTCCCCTGCCCGCCGGAGGCATGCCTTTAAAAATCCAGCGTCTTTTTCCAGGCTGCGGCCAGGTCTTCTACTGAAGCGTTGGCCAGGATTGCGCTTCCTGCGCGCAGGGTCAGCTTTTCGTCGGACGTGGTCCGGCCAATGGCGGCCATGAAGTCTTGGGCGAAGAGGGCTTCGAAGGCGCCGCGCCTGTCATCCGGCACCGTGACAACGAAGCGGCTGGCCGATTCGCTGTAGAGGCGCTGTTCGGGCAGCGGGCAATCAAGGGCCGGGATCTTGTCCACGTCGATGTCCGCGCCGATCCGTCCGGCCAGGGCCATTTCAGCCACGGCCACGGCCAGTCCGCCGTCGGAGACGTCATGGGCCGCGCTTAAAAGGCCGGTGGTGATGGCTTCGTGGATACGCTCGTAGCGGATGCGCGCGGAAACCGCGTCGACCTGCGGGACCGCTCCGCACAAGCCCAGGGCATCGGCATATTCTGAGCCTCCCATCTCGTTTTTGGTCAAACCAAGGACGTAGACGTTTTCGTTCGGACGCTTGAAGTCGGAGGTCATGGTCTTGTTGCAGTCGTTTATCACGCCCATGACCGAGAAGAGGACCGTGGGCGGGATGGAGATCTTGGTGCCACCGCCGGTGTAGTCGTTCTTCATGGAGTCCTTGCCGGAAATGCAGGGCACTCCGTAGGCGAGGCAGTAGTGGGCCAGGGCCTGATTGGCGCGGACCAGCTGGGCCAGTTTGTATTCGCCGTCCGGGGTCTTTTCGGACTGGACCGGGTCGCACCAGCAGAAGTTGTCCACGCCGGCCATGTGGCGGATGTCGCCGCCGGTGGCAACGGCGTTGCGTACTCCTTCGTCGATGGCGCCCGCCATCATCCAGTAGGTATCAAGGTCGCTGAGCTTCGGACAGATGCCGTTGGCCACGACCAGGGCCTTGTCGCTGTCCAGCTGGGGGCGAATCACGGCGGCGTCGGCCGGACCGTCGTTCCGGGCTCCGATGAGGGGCTTGATCACGCTTCCGCCCTGAACCTCGTGGTCGTACTGGCGGATGACATACTCGCGGGAGCAGATGTTCAGGCGGCCGAGCATGGCTTGCAGAAAGTCCTGATGGTCCGTCACCTTGGGATGCGGCGTTTCGCAGCCACAGCAGACCTGCGGTTGCCGCCAGGCGGCGCGGAGCTTCATCTGCGGGCAGCCGTCATGCAGGAATTGCATGTCGAGATCGGTAACGATCCTGTCGTTGTAGCGCACATGCAGGTAGCCCGAGTCGGTGAAGCAGCCCAGATCCGAGGCCTCGACGTTCATTTCCTCCGCCAGGTCCATGAAGGCCTGCAACTTGGACGGGGGCACGGCCAGGGTCATGCGCTCCTGGGCTTCGGAGACCAGGATTTCCCAGGGGCGCAGGCCGTCGTACTTGAGCGGGGCCTTGGCCAGGTCCATGTCGCAGCCGCCGCAGTCCTGGGCCATTTCGCCGACCGAGGAACTCAGTCCTCCGGCGCCGTTGTCGGTGATGGCGTTGTAGAGGCCCAGATCGCGGGCACGCATCAAAAAGTCGTACATGCGGCGCTGGGTGATGGGGTCGCCGATCTGGACGGCCGTGGCCGGAGAGCCCTCGTGCAGCTCTTCGGACGAGAAGGTCGCGCCGTGGATGCCGTCCTTGCCGATGCGGCCGCCGGTCATGATGATGCGATCGCCGGGCAGGGCTTTCTTTTCGTAGCTGGGATGCCCGGCCACGGTGGCGGGCATGGTGCCGACGGTGCCACAGAATACCAGCGGCTTGCCCAGGAATCGTTCGTGAAAGACGATGGCCCCGTTGACCGTGGGAATGCCGGACTTGTTGCCGCCGTGTTCAACGCCTTCGCGCACGCCCTCGAAAACGCGGCGCGGGTGCAGCAGGCGGGGCGGCAGTTCGTCGTCATGAAAGGGCGAGGCAAAGCAGAACACGTTGGTGTTGCACAGCAGGTTCGCGCCCATGCCGGTGCCCATGGGGTCGCGGTTCACGCCGACGATGCCGGTCAGGGCTCCGCCGTATGGGTCCAGGGCCGAGGGGCTGTTGTGGGTTTCGACCTTGATGCAGACGTTTATGTCTTCGCTGAAGCGGATCACGCCAGCGTTGTCCTTGAACACGGACAGGCAGAAGTCGTCCTTGCCCATGCGCTCCCGCATCTGTTTGGTGCTGCCCTGGATGTAGGTCTTGTAGAGACTGTTGATTTCGGCCGTTGTGCCGTTTTCAAGGTTCTCGTAGCTGATGCGGGAACTGAAGATCTTGTGCTTGCAGTGCTCGGACCAGGTCTGCGCTAGGCATTCGAGCTCCGCGTCCGTGGGCGCGGCGGGCAGCCCTTTGGCCTTGCGGTGGGCGACGACCTCGGGGCTTGCATAGTAGTCGCGGATGCAACGCATTTCTTCCAGGTTCAGAGCCAGGATGTTTTCGCGGCTGAGCTGCATGAGTGCGGCGTCATCCATGCTGCTCAAATCCACGATATCGACGGTGCTGGAGGCTTCGCCCGTTACCGCCGCCGTGCGGGCCGGAAAACCGGGGCTTGCGGTCCAGTCGTCCTTGCCCGCGATTTGGAAACGCTGGATCAGCTCGTTGGCCAGAAGGTTCTTGGCGATGTGCTCTACCTGGGCCCGGCTCAGGTCGCCGCTGATCAGATACTGGGTGGATGTGTAGACCGCAATGTCCGCGTTACGTTCCCCGAGCACTGTGCGCAGGGTTTCGCGGGCGGTGCGCCCCTCGTTGTCGGTCACGCCGGGGCGGAAGCCGACCTCGATGATCCAGTCGAAATCCGTGGCCGCCGGAGCGGTCTGGGCCGTATGCAGGACCGGGTCATGCAGGGCCCCGGCCTCGATGGCCTGGTTCACCTGGGCCTGGCTCAGTCCGTCGACGGTGAAGATCCGGATGATCCGGACCTGATCCACGGTCAGACCGAGCTCGTTTTTAATCTTGTGGGCGGTCTTGTTGCCCTGGGTATCGGTAACTGCCTTGCGCAGAGCCACTTCGACTCGGATCGGCATGTTGTTCTCCTAAGGTGGCGCTTATGGTTCAGAGGTACTGGTTGGCTGCAGGTGCACGATGGTGTTTCCGCCCTGAGCCTTGGCTTGATAATTGGCTTTGTCGCAGCGTTCAAGCAGGGATTGCGAGGTATCCTCGGGTTCGAGCATGCTCATGCCAATGCTCAATGTGACCTGATTTTGATGTAATATGCTGAATTCTCTCTGAATTCTTTCAGCGATCGTCAGCAGGTTGTCGACGGTGGAGTTGCTGGAGATGACGACGAATTCGTCTCCTCCGAAGCGGCAGGGAAAGTCCAGCCCTTTGCGCAGAATGCGGCGCAGGAGCTGCCCCAGCTCTTTTAAGGCCTTGTCGCCCCCGTGGTGACCATGGGTGTCGTTGAAGAGCTTGAACTTGTCGATGTCGAAAAAGATCAGTCCGAGCGGGGTCTCGGTGCGTTTGGCGCGGGACATTTCCCTGTCGAGAAGCGGCTGGAGGTGATGCCGGTTGAAAACCTGGGTCAGGGAATCGAAAAGAGCCTGTTCCCGGATCTTGCGTTCCAATCTGCGAATGGCCGAAATGTTGCGGCCGACGATCAGCCCGTAGTCGGTTCCGAACGAAAAGCGTGAAAAGACGAGTTCAAGCTGCAAGTGTTCGTCGTCAAGGACAATCTGCACTTCCACCGCCGCCTGACTCTGTTCCAGAAATTCCATGTCCCATGCTTCTTCCTGCGCATTCATGGGACGGGTCAGCTGGAAGAGGTTGCGGCCGGTCAGGAACGTGTCGTGACGCCCGGAGGCAAAGGTGATGTTTCCGACTTTGTCCGTGGTCAGGACCAGGTCCTGCATGGATCCGAGCAGGGTGTTCAGGAAGTCCCGCTGGTGCAGCGCCTCGAATTCGAGCACCCGGATTTCCGTCAGATCCTGGACCATGGCCAGAATGTTCGTTTGCGAGCCGTGGCTGATTTTGTAACCGGCCAGGGAGAAGGACGAGGTCGCGGGCTCGTTGCCGGGGCCCAGCGGGCAATGGATGGAGCAATGCCCGCTTTGGGACGGCTCGCTCAGGAAATTGCGCCACCCTTGCAGGGCCTGCATGCCCTGTTGCGTATCCTTGTCCTGGGTCAGGCGGTCTTCGAGCTGTTCCGCGTCGCCAAGAAATTTGGTGAAGGTGGGGTTGGCCCGCACGATGCGTCCCTGCGTGTTGAGCAACGCCACCCCGGTGGGAAGAATGTCGAGCAGTTGGGCCTTGATCTCAAGCAGCCCCACGGTGCGCGACTGATGCAGAATGCCGCGAGCGAGGAGGCGCGTGTAGAGCGTGCCCTCGGCCTTGGTCCGGCAAGATTCGTTGTCGCCATTCAGGCGGAGTTCTCCGACCAGCTGTCCCTCGGCTTCCAGTGGGAAATCTGCGTCCGAAAAAATTCTGAGCTTTTCGAGGGCTGGGGCGATGTCGGGTCCGTGCACCCCGGCATCGTTCAGGACAAATCGTTCCCAGTGCCTGTTGGCGGGAGCGTGCAGGATGATCTCGGCTTTGCGGCAGCCCCAGTTCCAGCGCAGATGTCTGCCGACGCAGGCAGCAATGGCCGCGTTGCCGCCGGTCAGGCCCTCGACTTCCTTGGCCTGATGATGAAAATCCTGAATGGATTGCAGGGAGTGGGCGTATAGTCTGTCTTCCGGATCCAGGTCCTTGACGTTCATGGCTGCGGACAGTTCCGAAAAAAGAGTCGCGCACTGCCGGCGCAGGCCGTCCATGCCCTCCAGGGGCAGGGCACCAGCCTTGGCCAGGAGAAAGCTGAGTTGGTTCAAGCTGTCCGGGGCCGGGTCGGTGCGAAATTCCGCCTCCGCCCATCTGGTCCCGAGGATGACCGCCTGGGTCAGGGGCGGGTAGTCGAAGACATGTTCCAGGTCGTGGTGTGCGGTGATGGCCGCGATCATGGGCTCGGGAAAATTCCACTGCGTGAGCAGTTCGGCGGTGAGGGCTGAGTGATCCTCCGGAAGATGGTCCTGCCAGGACATGAAGGTCGGGCCGGTGTTGACGAAATCCGGCCGCACGAGATGCGGCAGGAGATGTTCGGGAAAATTGGCGGCGTAGAGAAGCAGGGAAAGATCCTTGACCAGGGCGCAGATGTAGGCGGTTTCCGCTTCTTCCGGGGCCAGGCGCTGGGCGATGAGCTGCGCCCCGAGTGCCGCCCAGATGATGATGCGCCAATTGGCGAAAGTGTCGAATCCGTTTTTTTTCAGAACCGAGTTCAGGTTTTTCTGCAGGGACAAGGATAGGGCGATGCGCAGGATCTCGTTGTCTCCGAGGATGATCGCGGCCCGCTGCAAGTCGGAAATCTTGCTGGTCTGTCCGTAGTAGGGCGAGTTGACAAGAGAGAGGATGGCCGTGGCCAGGGCCGGATCAAGCCGCAGTATGGAGGCGATGACACCGAAGTTCGGCTCGGATTTGACCGCCTCCTGGAGGAGTTGGGCCGTGGCCGGCGAAAAGGTCGCTTTCAGGCTTGCACGCAACGAGGTCGCGAGGTTGCGAGGGGGAAGGCGATCCTGGTTTGGCATGCTTATTTATCTCTTGTCAGGACGAATTCGATCATGGCTCCGAGCAGCTTTTTCTCCAAACATTCGGGTAGCACGGCAAGAGCCTGGCTGGCTAGTGTCAAATAGGATTTGGCTTCGTCCCGGGTCTTTTCGGCGAAGCCCTGGTCCACGACAGCGGCGATGATCTGATCTTGCCTGACCGCGTGCAAGTTCACATCCGTGAGTTCACGGGTGATGATCGCGCGCTGGTCCGTGGGCAGGGATTCAAGATATAAAAGCAGGGGCAAGGTGAACTTGCCTTCGCGCAGGTCTCCGCCGAGCGGCTTGCCCGAGGTGTCGGCCCGTGACGTGTAGTCCAGGGCGTCGTCCACCAGCTGGAACGCGATGCCAAGATTCAGGCCGAAGGTCCTGGCGCCCGTGCGCGCGCGTTCGGAGCCTCCCGCCGCGATGACGCCGAACTCGCAAGCCGACTGGATCAGGTAGGCCGTCTTGCCGGTGATGATCTCGATGTATTCGGCCCGGGTGATGTGCGCCTTGCGGATGGCGGCGATCTCCATGATTTCGCCAGTGGCCGTCTGCATAATGGCCTTGGAGATACATGAGGTCAGGGCCGGATTGTCCGTGCGAGCCACGATTTCGTTGGCCAGCGCCAGGAGCACGTCTCCGGCCAGCACCGTGGGCGTGATGCCGAAAAGGGTGTGGGCGGCGGGCTTGCCTCTGCGCAGTTCCGCGTTGTCCAGGATGTCATCGTGCATGAGGGTGGCCGAATGCAGAAATTCCAGGGAGCTGGCCAGGGTCTGCAAATTGTCGCCCCGGAAATCCAGGGCGCGGGCAAAGAGAAGCGTAAGCATGGGGCGCAGGCGCTTTCCTCCGGCCTCCATGACATGCGCGGCCACGGGCCTGACCAGTTCGGGCAGGGCGTCGATCTCTCGCGCGATGGCGGCATTGATGGCCGGCAGCTCTTTGAGGAAGGTTGCTTTGAGTTGGGCGAAGGCTTCGTTCATGAAAGATCCCGCAATGTTTGCAGCGTGTTGAGAGCGGCCTGGCCGTCTGGGCCCATGTCCAGGCTGTATTCGTTGACGTAGGCGGTAATATGTTGCTCCAGCGTGACCGCGTCAAGCTCTCTGGCCAGGGATGCGATAAATGGCATGACGGAATCCTGCCGTGCCCTGGCGTGAAGGATGCTCGCGCGGATGCTGTCCGCGATATGTGCGTGGAGGTCCGCGCCGAGTTCGTTTTTGGCCACGATGCAGCCCAGGGGAAAGGGCAGGGCGTTTGTGTGCTCGCGCCACCAATGTCCAAGGTCGAGGTGCAGGGCAAGATCGTAGCGGTCATGGACCAGCGCGGTTTCGTGGATGAGCAGCCCTGCGTCCACATCTCCGGCGCGCACGGCGTCGACGATGGCGTGGAAGATCATGGGCACCGGGACAAACTTTCCGCCAAGGGCCGCGCGCAGCACGCAGGCCGCCGTGGTGTCGAGACCGGGTACGGCGATCCTGCGCGGGGTGCCCGAAAAATCCTTGCGGGTCACGAGCTTGGGCCCATGTTCGAGGCCGAAAGCCCCGCCGCAGGGCAGGGTTGTGTACGTGTCGCCAAGACGCAAGGCCGTGGCCGCGCTGACCTTGATCACGTCCCAGGCGCCGGCGAAAGCTCCCTGGTTGAGCTCCTGCACGTCGTGCCAGAAAAACCGGCAGTCGCGTCCGGCCGGGGATGCCGTGAGGCCGAGCACCCAGGCTCCAAAGATGAAGCTGTCGTTGGGACAGGGGGAAATGGCGATGCTTAAGGGAATCATGCCGAGTCTCCGGTGAGAACGGGAAGAATGTTTTGCAGGGCATTCAGCGCCAGCTTGAAATTCCAAAGGCGCTTGTCGCGGGCGCCGACAGGGTTGGACACGGTGCGGATCTCCAGAAACGCGATTCCCCGCCGCCGTGCCGCCAGCGCGAGGCTGAATCCTTCCATGTTCTCCGTGAGCCCACCATGAAGGTCGCGGAGCGATTGCGCCCGCTGCGGGTCCCCGCTCACTCCGGCCACGGTCAGGCTCGGGCCGATGACCCACTCGGGATGCAGGGTCATGCCCATGGCTGCTGCCTGAGTGACCGGATCAAGATCAAGCCGGTTGGCGGGATCAAGGGGCAGGTCGGCGAACATCCGATGCCCGAAGACTTCCTCCTCTGTCGGTGAGGAATGACGTACTCCGTACTCCGGCCAGATTTCGGCGTCGGCAATACAGGTCGAGCCCAAGGACGCGCGGGCCATGTCGAAACTGCCGCAAATGCCCAGATTCAGCACGCCGGTCACCTCGGGATGGCGCTCAAGCAGGGCCCCCACGCTGAGGGCTGCGGCCACCGGTCCGATCCCCACCGAGCAGGGCAGAAAGTCGCGGCCCCGGATGTGCACAGGCTCGAAAGTATCCGCCGGAGAAATTGTCGGCAGGTTCAGCGCGCTCCGGCATTCCAGCAGGGTTGCGCAGGCCAGGAGAATCATGGGTGAGCCTTGTTTTAGAGACGCCAGTATTTGAATTCGCGCGACAGGGCGTCCCGGTCCAGAAATCCCTTGACGTCGATGACGATTCCGCTGGCGGGGTTCTTGAACATGGTCGCGATGCGGGCCGCGTCAAGCTGTGCGAACTCGGCGTGCGAGACCGCCAGGATGAGGGCGTCAAGCTGTCGCAGTTCCGGCAAGGGCAGAAGATCCACCCCGTATTCCTCCCTGGCTTCCCGCGTGTCGGCCAGGGGGTCGTGCACCAGGACATCGACGTGATAATCGGAAAGTTCGTGGATGATGTCCTCCACCCGGCTGTTGCGCAAATCCGGCACATTTTCCTTGAAGGTCAGGCCCAGAAGGCCAACGCGCGCGCCCTTGATCAGGCATCCGGCATCGATCATGGCCTTTATGGTCTTCTCGGCGATGAACTTGCCCATGCCGTCGTTGATGCGCCTGCCCGCAAGAATGACCTGCGGGTGAAAGCCGATGGATTCGGCCTTGAAGGTCAGGTAGTAGGGGTCCACTCCGATGCAGTGTCCGCCGACCAAACCGGGCCGGAAGGGCAGGAAGTTCCATTTGGTGCCTGCAGCCTCAAGCACCTCGTTGGTGTCGATGCTCATGCGGTCAAAAATCAGGGCCAGTTCGTTCATGAGGGCTATGTTCAGATCGCGCTGGGTGTTTTCGATGACCTTGGCGGCTTCCGCGACCTTGATGCTCGAAGCGCGGTGCACGCCGGCCTTGACGATGGACCCGTAGAAACGATCCAGAAGCTCCGCCGTGGGCTTATCCTGTCCAGCGACCACCTTGACGATGCTCTCCAGGGTGTGGACCTTGTCGCCGGGATTGATGCGCTCCGGGGAATAGCCCACGGTGAAATCCCTGCCGCAGGTCAGGCCGGATTTTTCTTCCAGCAGTGGCACGCAGATTTCTTCCGTCAATCCGGGATAGACCGTCGATTCATAGACGACGATGGAGCCCTTGCGCATGTGCGCGCCCACTGTGGCGGTGGCTCCGACTACGGGCCGCAGGTCCGGCTTGCGGTTGCCGTCTATGGGCGTGGGCACGGCCACCACGATGACTCCGGCCCCTGCGAGCCGCGCGGGATCGTCGGTGTATTCGACCCGGGCGCAGGCCAGTCTTTCAGGCTCTACTTCCCGTGTGGAATCTTGGCCGCCTTGCAGTTCTTCGATGCGAGGGCGGGAAATATCAAAGCCGATGACCTTGAAGTGGTCGCTAAGGGCCACGGCCAGGGGCAGGCCGACATAGCCCAGTCCCACGACGGCAACTTCCGATGCGCCGGATGCGATATCTTCAAAAGTGATCATGGGAGTTCCTCGTTACAGCATGTCCCAACGGGTTGAGGGGTGATGGCAAAGCGCGGCCGGGAAGGCATCAGGACGGTTTTTGGGCCACGTGGATATAGACGATTCCCGAGCTCAAGGCCTGATAGCCGACTTGGTCGAAACCGGCGTCCCGGAGCTCTTTGGCCAGAGCCGAGGCGTTGGGAAAGGCCAGGATCGTGTCCGCAAGATATTGATAGGCCTCTGGATTCTTGGAGAAAAAGCGTCCAATGCGGGGCAGGACCTTGCCAAGATAGAAATTGTAGGCTCCCTGCCAGATCCTGGCCTGTCCCGTGCCGAATTCAAGAATGCACAGCCGTCCTCCGGGCGCCAGGACGCGCAGGATCTCGCTGTAGGCCTCGCTTCTGGGCAGGATATTGCGGATGCCGAAGGCGATGGTCACGGTGTCGACACATCCGTCGGGCAAGGGCAGGGCGCGTCCGTCGGCTTGGACCGGAAAAATGGCCGGCTGGCTCACGACCTTTTTCTTGCCGCTGCAGAGCATGGCTCGGGAAAAGTCCATGCTCAGGATCCTTAGCGTTGGATGACGGCGCAGAATTTCCCTGCTCACGTCCAGGGTTCCGGCCGCAAGATCGAGCACCGCGCCCGTGGAACCGGTCCGCAGCGTGCGCACCAGCCGATAGCGCCAGTAGATGTCTTGGCCCAGGCTCAGGAAATGATTGAGAAAGTCGTACCAGGTTGCGATGTTGTCGAAAAGGCTGGAGACCCGCTTTCCGTGCTCATTCGGGTTCAACGGCGCTGTCCTTCTCGATGTCCGGAATCTGACCGGTCTTGGTCACCGTGCGGTAGACGTCGTCGTAGATGGGTTCGAAGTATTCGGAAAAATTGGAAGGGGAGATACGTCCGACTTCAATGAACTTGACGACGATTTCCTTGGCGACCTGCAGGGCTTGTTTTTGGATCTGATCCATGAGTTTCTCGCTGGGTTGAAATGCAACAAAAAAACCGCCCGGGGGGAATGGTATCGACCTGCTTTGGGGGAAAACCGGGCGGTAAAAAAAGAAAGAAAAACCCTGAAGCCATCCCTTCGTTTTTTTCCTAGCTAGCACAGCCCAAAGTGGGAGTCGAGAGCCTCCCGGAGCCTTGACCCCGGGGGCGGCTCAGTCTTCCATCTCCTGGCGCAGGGCCTGAATTTCCTCGCGGATGATTTTGGCCGCGGCGGCGGGCATCTGCTGCTGAACATATTCCTGAAGTCCGCTTCTGATGGCATCCAGATCCGGGGTTGCGGCGTCCTTGGCGGCCAGGGCGTCGAGTTCCGCGCGCAGGCGATTTGCTTCGTCGCCAAGGGCGGCCATGGCGGCATCCTTGTCCGACAGGGTTTTTTGCAGGGCGCTCAAGGTTTCTTCCTGTCCGCGCACCAAAGCTCGCAGGTCCTCAAGTTCGGCTTCCATTTTCTGCATGGCCGACGCGGGCAGGGTCTTGGCCAGTTCGGCATGGATGTCCGGAATGGATTCGACCTGGCTTTGCAAGGCGTTCACTGATTCCTGCAATCCGTCCACATTGGCCGAAGACGCCAGTTCCGCAACCCTGGCCTCGACATGTTCGAGGATTTCCTGGCGCAGGGCTTCGGCCAGGGGCAGATCCTTGGGAGATTGCGGCAGGAGGGCCAGGATTTGTTCGGGCCCGGGTTCTTCCCGGTTCTGGACCAGTGAGCGCAGTTCATCAAGATCGGCCTCGATTTTCTGCATGGCCGAGGCGGGGAGGGTCTTGGCCAGTTCTGCGTGGATGTCCGGAATGGACTCGACCTGGCTTTGCAGGGCATTCACGGATTCCTGCAAGCCATCCACGCTGGCCGAAGACGCCAGTTCCGCCACCGTGGCCTCAACGTGCGCGAGGATTTCCCGGCGCAGGGCTTCGGCCAGGGGCAGGTCCTTGGGGGACTGCGGCAGGAAGGCCAGAAATTCTTCAGGACTCGCTGGGGGGGCGGCTTCGGGCCGGGATTCGAGGGCGTCGAGCCGGGCGCTGATGATTTCGAGCTCGGCACTTGAGACCGTCGGTTCATCGGCCAGCCGCGCAGACGCGGCTTCAGGAGCCGTCTCGGTCGGAGAGAGCGCTGAGGGGGCCTGCTCTTTTGCCGGCTCAAGAGGCGCGGGCTCGTCCAGTTCGGCGAGTTCGGGCTCGTCCCCGAGAGGGGTCTCAAGCTGGATAACGGGAGCCTCTGCGGGTTCTTCGGCCGGTCCTGTCTCGGCGGCTGCCTTGACGGGTTCTTCGGGGGCGAGGGGTTCGGGCTTGTCCGTCGATTCCAGGAGCACGGTTTCCGGGATGTCCGTGAGCAGGTCGTCGGTCAAGTCCTGGATGCTGGCGGTTTTTTCATCGCTCTTCATGCCCGGGATTTCGAGCTCGAGATCGATGGAGTCGGAGGGATAAAAAGTCTCGTCGCCTTTCTGCTTCGGTTCCGGCATGTCCCCGTCGAGAATGATGTCGAGCGCGGTATCCTCGGTGTCATTTTCTCCGATGCCGAGGGAATCGAAAAGATCGTCCAGATCCGAGATGTCCATGCCGGGTTCGGGCGCCTGAGCTTTGGTCGGGGCTGCGGGAACCTGGGGCCGGGACAGGGCGGGAGCCGGTTCGTCGAAGAGGATATCCAGATCGATTTCATCGCCGGTTTCCTCGGCAGGCGCGGACTTGGGTTCGGCATCGCGAAGCAGGTCGTCAAGTTCCTTGTCCAGGCTTTTGGCGTCAACGGCCTTGTCCATGGCGAAGTCTTCGAACTTTTTATCCAGCGGAATTCCTTCTTCCACGATCTCCGTCAGTTCAATGATATCGTCCGTCGGGTTGGTGCTTGTGGTCATGGCTTGATCCTTTCTTGGCGTTGTGGACATCGGCTTTTCCTATCAAGAAGCCTTGGCAAGGGCAATGCACGGGGCGGGTTATCTGATTTCCGACCGAAAAAAAAGCCCCCGCCACAGGGTCTGTGGCGGGGGCAACCAAAGGCCGGCCTTTGCTTGTGCTGATGTGCGGTCTCTAGCGTGAACGCTAGTTGGTGTGACACTTGCCACAGGCGGTGGGGCCGGTGGGCTTCTTGTCTTTTTTCAGAGCCTTGTGACAATCGATGCACTGGGTGTGGAACGCGTTTTCCACCAGCTTGACGTCCTTGGCGTTTTCTTTGCTACGGAACTCCAGGGAGTCGTGGCAGCCGGAAGTGGTGCACTTCTTGACCGCGCCGCCGTCGGCTTCCAGGGTGTGATGGCACTGAGCGCATTCAACCGTGGCGTGTTTGGAATGGGGGAAGGGTACAGTTTTCTGCAGAGTCCCGGGTTTGTCACCCTTGGGTTTTGCCTTCATTCCCTCGGGGGCGCTGATGACGTAGTCGTCTCCGGGAGCGTCGGCAGCGCTGACGCTCATGACGGCGCCCATGCACAGGAAAGCCGCGCAGATCAGGCTGATCAACAATTTCTTTTTCATCCTCTTTCTACCTCCAGAAAGAAAAGTTACAAAAAGCACAAGCAGGGACGTATATATCGACGGTCTTGGTCTTCAGTCAAGGACGCCCGGGAAAAGGGTTTTTGATTTTTCTAGAACTTAACCTTCCGGGCCGCCTCCAGGGTGCGTTCAAAGTCCTGCTCGGAGTGGGCGAACGATGTGAAGGCGCACTCGAATCCTGAAGGTGCAAGATAAATGCCCTGCGCCCGCATCTGCTGGTAAAAAGACACGAAAGCCTTGCTGTCGGCCGTCTGCGCCGAGGGAAAGTCGACGACCGGAGTCTTGGTGAAGAAGAGTGTGAAAATGGAAGCGATGTGGTTTCGGGTCACGGGCACGCCCTTGCCGCGCAAAATGTTCTCAAGCTCCCCGGAGAACGCATCGGTGCGGGCGGCGAGGGCGGAGTAATCCTGCCGGGCCAGCGCCTTCAGGGTCGCAAGGCCCGCAGCCATGGCCAGGGGATTTCCCGAGAGCGTTCCGGCCTGATAGACGTTGCCGCTGGGCGCGATGTGGCTCATGATCTCGCGTTTTCCGCCATAGGCGCCAACCGGCAGGCCGCCGCCGATGATCTTGCCCAGGCACGTCAGGTCCGGGTCGATGCCGAAGGCCGCCTGGGCTCCGCCGAAGCTGACCCGAAAGCCGGTGATGACTTCGTCGAAAATGAGCAATGCCCCATGCTTACGAGTCAATTCGCGCAGCCCTTCCAGGAATCCGGGCTTCGGCAGGACCAGGCCCATGTTGCCGGCCACCGGTTCGACGATGACAGCCGCGATGTCGTCTCCCTGCCGTTCAAACAGGGTCCGCACGGCGTCCAGATCATTATAGTGGGCCAGCAGCGTGTGCTTGACCACGTCGGCGGGCACGCCGGGGGTGCCGGGAATGGACTGGGTGGCGACGCCTGAACCGGCGCTGGCCAGAAATGCGTCGGCATGGCCATGATAGCCGCCGTGAAATTTTATCACACCGTTTTTGCCCGTGTAGCCTCTGGCCAGGCGCAGGGCGCTCATGGTCGCCTCGGTCCCGGAACTGACCATGCGCACCATGTCGATGCCAGGGACCGCGTCCACTACGGCCTGGGCCAGTTCGACCTCAAGCCTGCAGGGCGCGCCGAAGCTTGTGCCCCTGGTGGCCGTCTCTGCGATGGCCGCTGCAACTTCGGGGTGGTTGTGGCCGAGCAGCATGGGTCCCCAGGACATGACGTAGTCGATGAATTCGTCACCGTCTTCGGTCGTGAGCTTGCTGCCGCCAGCCGAGGCGACGAAGAGCGGATCGCAGTGCACGCTCTTGCAGGCCCGCACGGGGCTGTTGACGCCGCCCGGGATGAGGGTTCCAGCCTTCTGGAAAAGTTCCTGTGATATGGTCATGTCATCCCTCCGTGAATGCGCTAGAAATATTCCATTGATGTCTTTTTCAGCTCTTTTATGCTGAAAAGCATTTCGTACTGGGTAACCCCTGTCTGCTCCATGAGCGCCTGCACGACCTGCATGCAGTCCTCGCGGCTTTTGCCGTGGATCATGGTGTACATGTCATAGGGCCAGTCCATGCAGCTCGGTCGCTGGTAGCAGTGTGAAATTTCGGGGCGCGTGGCCATGATGCGGCCGACCTCGTCGGGATCGAACCCTTCCTCGATGTACCAGGCTACCATGGCGTTGAATCCGTAGCCCGCCTGCTGATGGCGCAGCGTTGCACCGAAGCGGCGAATCTGGCCGCCTTTTTTGAGTTTCTTGAGCAGCGCGAGGACTTCCTCTTCGGTGCTGCCGGTCTGACGGGCAATGTCCGCGTAGGGCGTGGCGCTGTCGGGCAGGGTATCCTGGACGATGCGCAGTATGTCGTGTTCGCTTTGGGTAAAATCCACTTTTTCTCCTGAGGGAGCCCGAAACTCCGGGTTTGTTTCGCGTCGGTCCTTACCTGTTTCGCCATATGCTGGCAATAGCGCCCTTTACAGAACGCGGAGCATCTTCGATAGTGGACGGGCTTGCCCAAAGATTTGCATGGAGGTTTTTTCGTGAAGATTTCAATACTTGGAGCCGGGAGCTGGGGTACGGCCCTGGCCAATGTGCTGGCCTGCAAGGGCGAGGAGGCCTGGCTTTGGGCCCGGCGGACGGAGATCGCCGAGGATGTGAACGAACGCTCCGCGAACAGCCGTTACCTGCCTGGTCTGCCACTTAGCCCGAGCTTGCGGGCGGATACGGATCTGGGCCGGGTGCTGGCCGGGGCCGCCTGCGTCGTGCTTGCCGTACCGTGCCAGAATCTGGCCCTTTTTCTGCGCGAACATCGCGACCTTTTTCCGGCGCGGATCGGGATCGTGTGCGCGAGCAAGGGCGTCGAGCTGGGCACGTTCCGGACCATGGGGCAGGTGGTGCGCGACGAGCTGGCCGGTCTTGAGCCCCGCTACGCCGTGCTTTCGGGGCCGTCCTTTGCCTCGGAGGTGGTGGCGAACATGCCCACGGCCGTGGCTCTGGGCTGCGCCGATGCGGCGCTGGCCGATCTGGTGCAGGGGCTTTTTTCCACGGAGAGCTTTCGCGTCTACGTCAACAATGACGTCACGGGTGTGGAACTGGGCGGGGCGGTCAAGAACATCATGGCCATAGCCTCGGGCATTTCCGATGGCCTGGGGTTTGGAGAGAACGCCCGTGCGGCGCTGATCACCCGCGGGCTGTCCGAGATGTCGCGCCTTGGCGCGGCCATGGGCGCACGTCCGGCCACATTCATGGGCCTGTCCGGCATGGGCGACCTGGTCCTGACCTGTACCGGGGATTTGAGCCGCAACCGGCAGGTGGGACTGGCCATCGGCCAGGGGCAGACTTTGGAGGAAGTCCTGGCGGGGATGCACAATGTGGCCGAAGGGGTGAAAACGACTCAGGCCGTGCACGCGCTGGGCGTGAGGCAGGGCATCGATTTGCCCATCACCGGGCAGGTCCACGCCGTCCTTTTCGAGAACAAGAATCCCGCCGAGGCGGTGCGTGAACTCATGACCCGGCCGCTGCGGGAGGAATGAGTCAGCCTGTGATCCTGACCCAGAGCGTGCGCGTTCTGGGTCCGTCGAATTCCCCCAGAAAGATGCGTTGCCATGTGCCGAGCATGAGCCGCCCTTCGTGCACGATGATCTGCACGGATGACCCGAAGAGCGTCGCCTTGATGTGCGCGTCCGAATTGCCCTCGGCGTGGCGAAATCCTGCATGTTGCGGGATCATGGTACGCAGGTGGGCCAGGATGTCCCGGCAGACATCGGGGTCGGCCCCTTCGTTGATGGTCAGTCCCGTGGTCGTGTGCGGAGTGTAGACCGTCATGAGCCCTGAAGTTGTTTCCCGGCTTTGCAACAGTTCTTCCAGGCGGGCGGTGATGTCGATCATTGCCTCTCTGGTGCCTGTCTTGATCTGAATGGAATGCATGGCTAGCCTCGATATTCAAGCGTCAGGGCGTTGCCCTTGGTGTTGTAGCGGGCGGTCTTGGCATAATTGCGGAAAATCTCGTGTCCGCGGCCGCTGACGTCGTCGGCCTGGCTGCGGGCCTGCATGTGCCTGTCCCAGGCAAATCCGGGGCCTTTATCCATGACTTGCAGGTCAAATCCGTCTGCGCGGGCCAGCAGCCGGAACAGCACCGTCTTGGTGCGGTCCAGGTTGTTGCCGTGGATCATGGCGTTGTTGAGCGCCTCGCGCGCAAGGAGCGAGAGGGGGAAGAGATGCTCGCTTGCGTTTCTTTCCTCCAGGAAAATGCGGATCTGGTCCACGCAGCGGTCCACGTTTTCAAGGATGGTGTCCATTTCTAGGGCGAATCCCTGATCAAGGGGCGTCAGTTCAAACATGTCAGACCTCCAGGCCAAGGAGGATGGTGTCATCCTCCCGCGCTGCCCCCGGCTCGGCCAGCGTCTCGTGGATTGCATTCACGGCCTGCTCCAGGGGCAGATTCCGGTGCGCTTCGCAGACCGCGCTGAGCCGGGCCTGACCTTCCTCGCGCGTCATCTTTCTGTCGCCGAAACCTTCGATGAGGCCGTCGGTGTACATGAACAGCCGGTCGCCGGGTTGCACCGAAAGCTCCAGCGCTTCGAACCAGACGGAATCGAAGACGCCCAGAATGTCTCCGGAAGGTTGCGGGATTTCCGCGCCACCTCCCGCCCTGAGAAGGACTGGCGCGGGGTGACCCGCGTTGACGTAGGTCAGGGTCAGCCGTTCGCGGTTCAGACGGGCGAATCCGGCCGTGATGTGGGTGCCGCCGGTCAGGATGCGGGTGAGGACGCTGTTGATCATGGTCAGGCTCTCCGTCGGGGAGGTGACCAGATTGCAGTTCTGGCTGAGCAGGGCTTTCAAGGCCGAGGTGATGTAGGATGTGCCGAGGTCGTGCCCGCTGACATCGGCCACGACGTAGTCGAAGGTCGTGCCGCCGACATGCAGCACGTCATAGAAATCTCCGCCTGCCTCAAGGACCGGTTCGAAGCGGACCGCGAATCCCGCTTCGGGCATCTCGGAGGGCAGGACCAGCAGGGCTTGCTGCGCGTCTTGGACCTGGGCCAGCCTTTGGGCCTGGGCCTCGATGAGGGCGCGATAGGTGAAGCGCAGCTTCAGGTGCACCTTGACCCTGGCCAGGACCTCGGCTTTCTCGAAGGGCTTGGAGATGAAATCGACTCCGCCCACTTCCAGGCCGCGTACCTTGCTTGAGGTGTCCGTCAGGGCGGAGATGAAAATGATCGGGATTTCGGAGGTCAGCGATTGCTGCTTGAGCAGTTCGCACGTGGCGTAGCCGTCTTCGCCAGGCATCAGCACGTCGAGCAGGATGAGATCGGGGGCGTGCTCGGCGGCCAGGGCTCTGGCCGAGGGGCCGCTGGTGCAGGAAAGGGTGCGGTATCCGTTTTTTTTGAGCACGATATCAAGGAGCTTGATGTTGAGCGGCTCGTCATCGACGATGAGAATGCAGGGTGTGGTGTCTTTCACTGGCGCGCCGTGTTGCAGAGGTGGTGGATGTCATGGGGGATAGCTGAAATCGGGGGGAATGCAAAGGTTCGGACCCGGCTTTGTCCGGTGGGCCTTGCGTCAATCCAGATTTGCGATCATTATAGTTGATACGAAGCAGAGTGGGGCGGCCTTCGCGTTTAGGAGCCTGATGCGATGTCCGCCAGACGAAGGCACGGGTTTTCGGGAGAAGTTTCAAAAAAATTGCACAACATGCAAAAGAGATATTGACAGGAGTCGAAAAGCGAAGATATATGCGGCTCTCCATTTAGGTGCGTAGCTCAGTGGGAGAGCACTTGCTTGACGTGCAAGGGGTCAGGAGTTCGACCCTCCTCGCGCCTACCAAAAAAGAACTCATAGGGAGGCACAGCCTCCCTATCGTGTTTGTGAGGCAGGGCATTATGGTTCAGATACAAGGTCAGGACGTCGAGGTTCAGGCTGGTCAGACATGCGCGGATGTGTTGCGCACTGTCCTTTCCGGCAAGAAGATGAAGGCAGCGGTGGCCTGCGCTTGCGACGGCGCGCTGCTCGATCTGGCTCGCCCGGTGCCTGCCGGAACCGCCGTCATGGAGCCCGTCTTCACGGACTCCGCCCAGGGCCTGACTGTCCTGCGCCACAGCGCGGCCCATGTCATGGCCGAAGCTGTCAAGGAGCTGTTCCCCTCCGCCAAGGTGACCATCGGTCCCGATGTCGAGAACGGCTTCTACTACGATTTCGATTTCGAGCGCCCGTTCACTCCCGAAGATCTGGAAAAGATCGAGGAGCGCATGGCGCAATCCGTGGCCGCGAACCAGCCCTTCACCCGCGAGGAGATGAGCGCTGCCGAGGCCAAGGAGCTTTTTGCCTCCATGGGCGAAACATACAAGCTTGAAATCATCGATGACCTTGGCGCCGATCAGGTGTCCATCTATCGCCACGGCAATTTCGTGGATCTCTGCCGCGGACCGCACCTGCCGTCCACCGGCTTTTTGCAGGCCGTGAAGCTGACCTCCGTTGCCGGAGCCTACTGGCGCGGTGATTCAAACCGTCCCATGCTGCAGCGCATCTACGGGACAGCGTTTGCCACTCCCAAGGATCTCAAAGCCCATCTGGCCATGATCGAAGAGGCCAAGAAGCGCGATCACCGCAAACTCGGCCCCCAGCTTGATCTGTTCAGCTTCCACGAACGCGGCGGCGCGGGCATGGCCTACTGGCATCCCAAGGGCGGCCTGCTGCGGACCATCCTTGAAGATTTCGTGAACAAGGAAATGATCCGTCGCGGCTACGGCATCGTGCGTACCCCCCAAATTTTGAAGCGCGACCTGTGGGAGACCTCCGGACACTACGCCAACTACCGTGAGAACATGTATTTCACGGAGATCGACGAGGTGCCTTACGGGGTCAAGCCCATGAACTGCGTGGCGCACATGCTCATCTACAACACCACCCAGCGCAGCTATCGCGATCTGCCTGTCCGCCTGTTCGAATTCGGCGTCGTGCATCGGCACGAGCTGTCCGGCGTTCTGCATGGCCTGATGCGCGTGCGCCAGTTCACCCAGGACGACGCGCACATCATCTGCCGTCCGGACCAGCTCCTGGACGAGATCAAGGGCGTCATGACCTGGATTCAGGATCTCATGGGAGTCTTTGGTTTCGAATATTCCATGGAGATCAGCACCCGGCCCGAGAAGTCCATCGGCTCCGACGAAGACTGGGAGCGCGCCACCGCCGCCCTCATGGACGCCATGGGCCAGATGGAGCTTCCGTATACAATCAACGAGGGCGACGGCGCCTTCTACGGTCCCAAGATCGACGTGAAGCTGCGTGACTGCCTTGGCAGGCAGTGGCAGTGTTCGACCATCCAGGTCGATTTCACCTTGCCGGATCGTTTTGACTTGTTATACGTGGGCGAGGATGGTGAGCGGCACCGGCCTGTCATGGTGCATCGCGCCATCATGGGCTCTGTTGAGCGTTTTATCGGCATCCTGACCGAACATTTCGCCGGAGCTTTTCCGGCATGGCTTGCTCCTGTCCAGGCCCGTATCTTGACAGTGACCGACAACCACAACGAATTCGCCCGCAATTGCCAGGACGCGTTGCAGCGGGCGGGAGTGCGTGTGGAACTCGATCTGCGCAACGAGAAGCTGGGATACAAGGTGCGCGAGGCGCAGATGGAAAAGGTTCCATACGCGCTGGTCATAGGGGATCAGGAAGTCGAGCAGGCCTGCGTCAACGTGCGCATGCTGGGCGGCAACAATCTGGGCGCCATGCCCATTGATGCGTTTGCCGACCTTTTGCGGCAGGAATGCGAAAAACCATTTAAACATGGAGGAATGAGATATTCTTTCAGCTGCTAAGGCCCGCCGGAACAAGCAAATCAGGGCCAAGGAAATCCGGGTTGTTGGAGATGATGGGAATCAGCTAGGTATCATGACCGTGCCCGAGGCCTTGGAACAGGCCGAGGGAAAGGGACTTGACCTGGTTGAAGTGGCGCCCAACGCCAAGCCGCCAGTCTGTAAAATTATGGACTACGGCAAGTACCTCTACGAGGAAAAGAAAAAGTCACAGGAAGCCAAGAAGCGTCAGACCCAGATCCAGGTCAAGGAAGTCAAGTTCCGTCCGCATACCGACGATCATGACTTGATGACCAAGATCAAGCATATCCGCAGGTTCATCGAGGACGGAGACCGCTGCAAGGTGACAGTGTTTTTCCGGGGCCGCGAAATGGCGCACAAGGATCGAGGGCAGGTCATTCTGGACCGGATCGTGGAGATGGTTTCCGACGTGGCCAAGGTCGAGCAGACCTCCCGAGTCGAAGGCCGGACCATGTTTCTCCTGCTGGCAGGGCTTCCCAAAAAATAAGCTAGCTCCCTCTGCCGCCTTTTTAAGAAAAATTTCCCGCCACATTGGCGGGAGGGAGCAGTATTGCCGGTCGCTCACGCGGCCATTCAAGTCTGTTTGAGGAGGAACTATGTCAAAGGTGAAAACCAACAGAAGTGCGGCCAAGCGTTTTCGGGTCACGGGCACAGGCAAGGTAAAAAGAAGCCACGCCAACATGCGCCACATCCTGACCAAGAAATCCGCGAAGCGTAAAAGACAGCTGCGTCAGTCTTCCATGACTGCCCAGTCCTGTGTCGGCGCGATTCGTCGTATGGTACCGTACATTTTCTAGTTCCGGCATTGTGCCGGGACGGAACGACTCAGCGCATAGTCATTTCCCACTATGCCTGATTGCGAAAGGAGAAGATCATGAGAGTAAAAAGAGGAAAGACAGCCCACAGAAGGCACAAGAAGTACTTGGCCCTTGCCAAGGGCTATCGCGGAGCACGCAGCAAGCTGTACCGCACCGCCCGAGAAACCGTTGAGCGCGCCTTGTGCTTCGCCTACCGCGACAGAAAGCAGAAGAAGCGTGCCTTTCGGAGACTGTGGATTGTGCGCATCAACGCCGGCGTGCGTGAATACGGCCTGACCTACAACCGTTTCATGCATGGTTTGAAGCTCGCCGAAATCAATCTTAACCGGAAGGCCCTGGCCGACATGGCTGTCTATGAAAAAGACGCCTTTGCCGCGCTGTGCCAAATGGTAAAATCCAAGGCGAACTAGTGGCTAACGATATTATTCGCAAGCTTGAAAGCCTGGTCCCGGAGCTCAATGAAGCCCTGGGCCAGGCTTCTTCATTGGAAGAGTTGGAGGAACTGCGTGTCCGTTTTCTCGGGCGCAAGGGACTCCTGGCCGATCTGATGTCCGGTTTGACCGCGCTGGGCCCCGAAGACCGCCCGGCCGCAGGCAAGGCCGCCAATCAGGTCAAGGTCGCCATGACGACCCTGTGGGAAGAGCAGGTCGCCGCCCTGAAGTCGCGCGCGCGCGAGCAGGCCCTGGGCGCGTTTGACGCCTCGGTGCCGTCCTGGCAGCCCGATCTTGGCTCGCTGCATCCGGTGACCCTGGTCACCCGCGAAATCTGCGCGGTGTTCACGAGCCTCGGGTTCGAGGTCGTGTCCGGACCGGAAGTGGAGAACGACTTCAACAATTTTGAAGCGCTCAACCTTCCTCCCGAACATCCCGCCCGCGACATGCAGGACACCCTCTACATTTCGGATTCGATCCTGCTGCGTACCCACACCTCGCCGTTGCAGGTGCGAACCATGCTGGCCCGCAAGCCGCCGCTTGGCGTCATTGCGCCCGGCAAGGTCTATCGCCGGGACTCTGACATCACCCATACGCCGATGTTTCATCAGGTCGAGGGGTTGCTCGTGGACACCCATGTGACCATGGCTGATCTGCGCGGCATTCTGACCGCCTTTGTGCAGAACGTGTTCGGTCACGACACGAAGGTCCGCTTCCGTCCGAGCTTTTTCCCCTTTACCGAACCCAGCGCCGAGGTGGATATCAGCTGCGTGATCTGCGGCGGTAAGGGCAAGGTGAACGGCGAGCCGTGCCGCGTGTGCAAGGAAACGGGCTGGGTGGAGATTCTCGGATGCGGCATGGTCGATCCAGCCGTGTTCCTTAAAGTCGGTTACGATCCGGAAATCTACACGGGTTTCGCCTTCGGTCTGGGTGTCGAACGTATCGCCATGCTCAAATACGGCATCGGCGATCTGCGCATGTTTTTCGAGAACGATCTGCGGTTCCTCCGGCAATTCGCCTGAGCGGACATAAGGTTTTGCCATGCTGTTAAGCTTGAACTGGTTGCGGGAATTCGTGCCCTACGAAGGGGACGTCAAGGCGTTGGGTGACAGGTTGACCATGCTCGGTCTGGAGGTGGAGGAGATCGCGAATCCCTTTGCCGCGCTGGAGAAGATCGTGGTCGGGCATGTTCTTGAAAGGGCTCCGCATCCGTCTTCGGACCATCTTTCGGTCTGCAAGGTGGACATCGGCACGGGCGAGATCCTCGACATCGTTTGCGGCGCCCCCAATGTCGCCGCCGGCCAGAAAGTGCCGGTCGCCCCGGTGGGCACGACCATGCCCGGCGGCCTGGTCATCAAGAAGGCAAAACTGCGTGGGCATCCGTCCTGCGGCATGATCTGTTCCGAGCGCGAACTGAACCTGGGCGAGGGTCATGAAGGCATCATGGTCCTTGACCAGGACCTCGTTCCGGGTACGCCGATCTGCGAGGCCCTGGGCCTGGATCAAGTCGTGCTGGACGTGAGCATCACCCCCAACCGCGCGGACTGTCTGTCCGTGCTTGGTCTGGCCCGGGAAGTGGCGGCAGCCTTCGGCCTGCCCCTGACGATCCCGCAGGCCGAACTGGTCGAGAGCGGGGCGCCCTTCGAGGGTTTCGCCATCGAGCCGGACGCCGAGCTGTGTCCGCTCTATCAGGCACGGCTGATCCGGGACATAAAGATAGCTCCCAGCCCGGACTGGCTCAGATACCGCCTCCTGGCCGTCGGCCTGCGTCCGATCAACAACATCGTCGACGTGACCAACTATGTGATGATGGAGTGCGGTCAGCCCCTGCACGCCTTTGACCGGGATCTCCTGCGCGGAAACCGCATCCGGGTGGAGCGCGCTCAGGAGGGCATGACCCTGACCACCCTCGATGGCCAGAACAGAATTTTGACGGAAAAAGACGTGCTCATCTGGGATGACGAGCAGTCTGTCGCCCTGGCCGGCGTCATGGGCGGAGCCAATTCAGAGATCGGCGACGCAAGCACCACGGTGCTGCTTGAGAGCGCGGTCTTTGATCCGGCGTCCATCCGCAAGACGGCCCGGCGCCTGGGGCTTTCCAGCGACGCCTCCTATCGCTTCGAGCGCGGCGTCGATCAGATCGGGAATACGCACGCCATGAACCGGGCCGCAAGCCTCATGGCCGCCGTGTCCGGCGGCACGGTCGCTCCCGGTGTGGCCAAGGCCGAGCCCCGTCCGTTCTCGCCCAGAATCATTTCCTTCACTCCGGCCAAGGCCACCCGGCTTCTGGGCGTCGAGATGTCTCCCGAATTCTGCCGCGAGACCCTGACCCGCCTCGGCTGCACCGTTGTCGACGGCGACTCCTGGCAGGTCACGGCGCCGTCCTTCAGACTGGACCTTGAGCGCGAAGTCGATCTCATCGAAGAGGTTGCGCGCGTGTACGGGATGGACCGCATCGAAGCGGTGCTGCCCACGGTCAAGAAGAGCCTTGCAGATCTGGACAAGGCCGATCCCACCTTTGCGTTTTTAAGCCAGGTCAAGGACTGGGGACGGGGCGCGGGCCTTTCGGAAGTCGTGAATTACAGCTTTGTCGGCACGGCGGATCTGGACCGTTGCGGACTGCCCCTTGAAGGCCGGGTGAATATCTTCAATCCGCTGAGCGAAGAGATGAACGTCCTGCGCACGGAACTTGCGCCCGGGATGCTGGGCTCGCTGCGTCAGAACATGAGTCAGGACAACACCCGCATCCGCATCTTCGAGGTCGCGCATTCCTTCGTGCAGGACCCAGGCAGCGACACCTTGACCCGGGAGAACAACCGTCTTGGCATTCTGCTGCACGGTGGCCGTTTTCCCGCCCGCTATCCTTACCCTGAGGACCGCTTCGGATATGCCGACATCAAGGGTTTGGTGGAGCATCTGTTGCTGACGCTGGGCGTCGGCGCCGCAAGCTTTGAACGCGGCGGTGAGCATGCGTATCTGGCTCCCGAGATTTTGGTGCGCGCCGGAGAAACAGTTGTGGGCCGTGTCGGCATGATCCGCGAGGATCTGGCCGATGACTATCAGGCTCGCGGCGAGGTCTGGTACGCGGATCTCGATCTTGATCTGCTCATGGGCATGCGTCTGAACGTCGCGTTCAAGGCGATCCCCAAATTTCCGGTGGTTCGCCGAGACATGACCCTGGTCGCTCCCGAGAGCCTTGCAATCGGTGCGGTAGTTGATACGGTCAGGGCATTGCAGGAACCGCTGCTTGCGGATGTCTTTCTGGTCGATGTCTACGCTCCGGAAGGGAGTGCGGAGCGCAATTTGACCTACCGGTTTGTGTTCCGTCACGCAGAACGCACCCTGAAAGACAAGGAAGTGGAAAAAATCAATCTTCGCATTGGTCAGCATCTGGTCGAGAGGTTGTCTGTCCGTTTTTCCTGACAGGCTTCGCGGGCCAGGAGGGAACGTGCTCAAACCCGTTACGCCCGACACCGAAAAACGTTTGCGCATTGGACAGGTTGCCCGGCGGCTTGGCGTGGAGCCCTATGTGCTGCGTTTTTGGGAAGAGGAATTCCCTCAGCTGACCGCTGCCCGGACCTCCAAGGGACAGCGCTACTACACCGAGGAGCACGTCCGCGTTCTGGAGCGGATTCGCCATCTTCTGTACGTTGAGAAACTGACCATCAAGGGCGCACGCCAAAAACTCGAAGGCGCGGAGTCCATCCGCGCTCCGCTGGATGCGATTCGGCGCGAGTTGGAAGAGATTCACCGCCTGCTGACCAAAAATCCCTGACTCGCATAGAGATCGGGGTTTTTTTGTGCATGGTTGGCCCTGCCATATATCTTTACATGGCGAATTCGAGACCGTAGCATTTTGTGTTGTCGGTTTTTCGAAAAGCCGAAAAAATGTCCTCAAGGAAGGCCATGCTGAAAGTTTATGCCGACAAAAAGGGTAAAGCCGTATTTCATTGTCCCCACTGCGGCTTCGTAACCAATTTTGATGCCTCGGCGTATCGGGACCGCGACAGCCGCATCAGGATCAAGTGCCGCTGCGGCGAAAGCATGACCATGCTGGTTGAATTCAGGGAATACTATCGCAGGTCCGTGGCCCTGGCGGGTTGGTGCACAGTGCATAGGACCGGAGAGGATCTGGAGATGAGGGTGCGCGATCTGTCCATGAGCGGATTGTCCTTCTCCCTTGAGTCGTTACAGGAAGAAGAGCAGGCGGTTCTACAGATCGGCGACGTGGTGACGGTGCGGTTTCGTCTTGATTCTCCGCCGGAGAATCTCATCCAGCGGACGGCCTCTGTCCGCAATATCCGTAGCGGGACCATCGGCGCCAAGTTTTCCAGGAGCGAATATGACAAGGAACTCGGTTTTTACCTTCTGCATTGATCCTGTCCGGAGGGGTGCATGAACAGGGATTTTGACAACGGTAACGGCAACGGGACCGAAGAGGCCATCAATCCCATCATCAGGCTTCTGATTCGTGAAGGGCATCTGACCGTCGAGCAGGCGCAATATGCGCGGCGGGTCACGTCCAAACTGCACATGAGCAAGCCCCTGTGCGACGTCGTGCGGGAGCTCGGTTACGTAACCGACGAGATGATCCGCCAGACGGTTCGGCGCAACCAGGGCGAATTGCGCATCGGCGATCTGCTGAACGGCCTGGGTTATCTGAACGACGAGGAGCTCAACCGCGCCCTCGATTTGCAGTTGCAGGGCGGGCGCCAGCAGAAACTGGGCGACATCCTCATCCAACACAAATTTCTGGCGGACGAGAAGCTGACGGAAATATTGGCCATGCAGCTCGGCTTGCCGATCCTGGAGCTTGCGGCCAAGGATCCGGATCCGGGGCTGATGGCTCGCGGGCCCGTGGAATACTACGAGCAATACCGCTTTGTGCCCTTCGACATGCAGTCCGACGGTTCGGTGCGCGTCGCCTTCGCCGATCCTCTCGATCCACGCAGTCTGGACGCGGCGCGGGATTATTTCGGCAAGAACATTGTCGTCTGCATCACCCGGGTCAGCCAGCTCGACGATGTGCTGACCAAGCGCAAGGAAGAGCTGCGCATCGGGAACGGGGCGGACCTGAACCGTCTGAACATCGTCGAGATCGCCAACTCCATCGTACTGGCCGCGTTCAAGCGTGGGGCCAGCGACATTCATGTCGAGCCCATGGCCGACCGCTTGCGGGTTCGCTTCCGCGAAGATGGCGTCATGGTCCATTTCCGCGATTACCCCATCGGTGCCGTGGCTCCGCTGGTCAGCCGTTTCAAGATCATGTGCGGCGCGGACATCGCGGAAAAAAGGCGGCATCAGGACGGGCGGCTCATTTTCAATCACATGGGCGTGCAGATCGATCTGCGCATGTCCTTTTATGTCACGGTGTACGGCGAACAGATCGTCATGCGTCTGTTGAAGAATCAGGAAGAGCTTTTGCCCATGCACGAACTCGGGATGCTCCCGGGCATGCTCAGCCGGTTCATGGAAGAAGCCCTGGACGCGCCCTCCGGGGTGATCATGGTCACCGGGCCCACGGGGTCCGGCAAATCGACCACGGTCTACAGCTGCATCAACTATCTGAATCGGCCCGAGGTGAGCATCATCACGGCCGAAGATCCGGTCGAATACAAGGTGCGCGGCATCGGGCAATGTTCCATCATGCCCTCCATAGGCCTGACTTTCGAGGAGACCCTGAAGCACATCGTCCGTCAGGACCCGGACATCGTGGTCATCGGCGAGGTGCGCGACCATTTTTCGGCGGAAATGTGCATTCAGACCGCCCTGACCGGACACAAGGTTTTGACGACCTTCCACACCGAGGACAGCATCGGCGCCCTGGTCCGCCTGCTGGATATGAACATCGAACCGTTTCTGGTTTCCTCGACCCTGTCCTGCATCCTCTCGCAGCGCTTGGTGCGACGGGTCTGCCCGCACTGCGCGGTCCCTTATCAGCCCGACCTCAGCCAGCTGAGGCGCATGGGTTGCACCTACGGGGATCTGGCCGGCGCGGAATTCCGCAAGGGCCGGGGGTGCGCGATCTGCAGGCACAGCGGCTACAAGGGCCGTCTGGCCGTGTACGAGATGCTCATCCCGGAAGTTTTTATCCGGGACGCGGTCCTGCAGCGCAAGACCACCCACGATCTGCGCGTTATCAGTGTCGAGAAGGCCGGCATGATTTCCCTGATGGAAGACGGCATCACCAAGGCGGCTATTGGCCTGACCACGGTGGAAGAGGTCCTGCGGACCTTGCCCAGAGTCCAAAAACCCAGGCCTCTGGCCGATTTGCGAAGGATACTCGGAGTTTAGGAATGTTTGAAATTGCCTCCATTCATGACCGTGTGCGTGAATTTCTTGATGAACCCGGCAACGATCTGCCGGTTTTCGATCGCACGGCCCTCCTGGTCCATCAGGAGGCCACCAAGGCCGACCCGGACACGGACAAGGTCATCAGCTACATCGCCCAGGATCAGGTCCTCGCGGCGGAAGTGCTCAAAGTCGCCAATTCCTCCTTTTTCCGGGGCATCAAGAAAGTCAGCCGGATTCAGGATGCCGTGGTGCGCATTGGCCTGCGCGAGGTGGTCAACAGCGTGATGATGGCCACGCAGCGCAAGAACTACAGCTCCCGCAATCCGTTTGTGCAGCAGTACACGGCCACTTTGTGGAAGCATTCCGTGGCCTGCGCTTTTGGCGCGCAGTGGCTGGCCAAGCGCTGCGATCACACCGAGCTTGCGCCGGAGGCCTTCATTGCCGGTCTCATTCATGACGTGGGCAAGCTCTTGGTGCTCAAGGCCCTGGTTTCCGTGGGCGAGAAAGACAAGGACGCGCCCCGGATCACCAAGACAGCGGCCGATGAATTCGTCGAAACCATGCATCCCGAATGCGGATTTCTGCTGCTCGAAAAATGGAATCTGCCCGAGTCCTACTGTTATGTGTGCCGGGATCACCATCGCCGGGATTATGACCAAGGGAGCATCCTGCTGGTTCTGGTGCGACTGGCCAATCTTGTATGCAGGAAGCTCGGCATCGGCCTGCGCCAGGATCCCGACCTGATCCTGGTAACCAGCAGCGAGGCCGGGATTCTCGGTCTGTCCGACATTACACTTGCGGAACTGGAGATCGCGATGGAAGATCACGTAGCCAACGCGGAAATCTGACCTTCATTCACCCCAATCGTCCCAACGGAGACACTACGACAATGAAGCTGGCGCAACGCATAACCAGGATCAAGCCTTCCGCGACCCTGACCATCAACACCAAGGCCCAGGAGCTGCGCGCCGCAGGGCGGCAGATTGTCAGCCTGGCCGTGGGCGAACCCGATTTCCGCACGCCCGAGCATGTTTGCGAGGCCGCCAAGGCCGCCATGGACGAAGGCTTCACCCGCTACACCCCCGTGCCGGGCATTCCCGAGCTGCGTACGGCCGTGGCCAAATATTTCAAGACCTTTTATGGCGTGGATGCGGCCATGGAGAACGTGGTCGTGACCAACGGCGGCAAGCAAAGCCTGTACAATCTGTTTCAGGTGCTGCTCGACCCGGGCGACGAAGTCATCATCCCTGCGCCGTACTGGGTCAGCTATCCGGCACTGGTGCAGCTGGCCGACGGAGTGTCCGTTTTCGTGGTCACGGAGCCGGAAAGCAATTTCCTGGTCAGCGTGGAGCAGCTGGAGGCGGTCCGCACCCCGCGCACCCGTTGTCTGGTCATGAACACGCCCTCCAATCCCACGGGCTGCCATTACACCCAGGCGCAGCTTGACGCCATCGCCGCCTGGGCCGTGGAAAAGGGTGTCTTTGTCATCTCCGATGAAATCTACGATCAGTTGGTCTATGCTCCGGCCAAGCCTGCGTCCCTGGCTTCCTGGTGGCAGCGCTACCCTGAAAATTTTGCCGTGGCCAATGGCCTGGCCAAGAGTTTCGCCATGACCGGCTGGCGGGTGGGCTACACCCTGGCCCATGCGGACCTGATCAAGGCCATGACCAAGATTCAGGGTCAGTCCACGTCCAACATCTGTTCCATCGCCCAGAAGGCGGCCCTGGCGGCCCTGACCGGCGGGTGGGAGTGCCTGACCCCCATGCGCGAGGCTTTCGTGCGCAGGCGGGACCTCGGCCTGGCCATGATCCGCGCGTGGGGCCATGTGATCTGTCCGGAACCGGCCGGCGCGTTCTATCTTTTTCCGCAGGTGGACTGGTACTACACTCCCGAAGTGCCGGATTCCACGGCCCTGTGCGGGCTCTTGCTGGAAAAGGCCGGCGTGGCCCTGGTGCCCGGGGCCGCTTTCGGCGACGACCGCTGCATTCGCATTTCCTACGCACTCGATGACGAAACCCTGTCCGGTTGTCTGGACAGGATCGGCCAGGTTCTGCACGGCTTGAAAAAATGATTGGAGGTGAACTCTGTGATTGACCAGTCCCCCCCGTGGAAAGCCCTTGCCGGACATGTCGCGGAAGTAAGGCCCATGCGCGAGCTTTTTGACCGTGATCCCGGCCGGTTCGATCGTTTTTCGGCGGAAGGCGCCGGTCTTTTTCTGGATTATTCCAAGAACAGGATCACGGACAAGACCATGAACCTGCTTTTTGATCTGGCTGGCGAGGCCGATCTGGCCGGGCGGATGGAGGCCATGTTTTCCGGCGCGCGCATCAATACCACCGAGAATCGGGCGGTGCTGCATGTGGCCCTGCGGGCGGACGCGGACCAGCTCATTCTCGTGGACGGGATAAACGTGGTGGAGCAGGTGCAAGGGGTACTGGACCAGATGGACGTGTTCACGGACAAGGTCCGCTCCGGGGAATGGAAGGGATACACGGGGACGCGCATAACGGACGTGGTCAACATCGGCATCGGCGGATCGGACCTGGGACCGCGCATGGTCACGGCGGCTCTCGACCACTACCGTCAGCCGGATCTTGCTTTTCATTTCGTGTCCAACATCGACGGGACGCACATCGCCCAGGTGCTGGGCAAAGTGCGTCCCGAGAGCACGCTTTTCATCATCGCCTCCAAGACCTTCACCACCCAGGAGACCCTGACCAACGCGCACACCGCCCGCGACTGGTTTCTGCGGAGCGGAGCGGCGCAGTCCGATGTGGCCCGGCATTTCGTGGCCCTGTCCACCAATGAACCGGCGGTCAGGGATTTCGGCATCGATCCGGCCAACATGTTCGCCTTCTGGGATTGGGTCGGGGGGCGCTACTCCTTGTGGTCCTGCATCGGGCTGTCCATAGCCCTGGCCGTGGGCATGGACAATTTTCGCGAGCTTCTGGCAGGCGCCAGGGACATGGACAAGCATTTTCGTACAACGCCCTTTGAGCGCAACATCCCGGTGCTGCTGGCGCTCCTGGGCGTGTGGTACCGCAATTTCCACGGTTTGGAGTCCCATGCCGTGCTCCCTTATGACCAGTATCTGGCGCTTTTGCCCGCGTATCTGCAGCAGGCGGACATGGAGAGCAACGGCAAGGGCGTGAACCGGGACGGAATACCAGTGACCCACGCCACGGGCCCGATCCTGTGGGGCGAGCCCGGTACCAACGGCCAGCATGCCTTTTACCAGCTTTTGCATCAGGGAACGACGGTCGTGCCCTGCGATTTTCTGGTCGCGGTCAACCCACTGCATGAGATCGGCGAGCATCACACCATCCTGCTGGCCAATTTTCTGGCCCAGACCGAGGCCCTCATGCGCGGTCGCACCCTGGCCGAGGCCGAAGCGGAGCTTGAACCCCAGGTCCGGGCTGCGCTGGCTCCGCACAAGTCGTTTCCGGGCAACCGTCCGAGCAATTCCCTGCTCTACGAGCGCCTTACACCGCGCACGCTCGGCAGCCTGATCGCCATGTACGAGCACAAGATTTTCGTGCAGGGCGTCATTTGGGGGGTCAATTCCTTCGACCAGATGGGCGTGGAACTGGGCAAGCAACTGGCGGGGGTGATCTTGCCGGAGCTTCGCGGCGGGAAGGCAGGCGTACACGACGCTTCGACACAGGGCCTTATTCGTCACTGCCTTGACCGGCGCAAATCTTGAAAACCAATACGGAATGTCCCGGGGCTGCGAGCCCCGGCCCTTGCTCTTCCACATTTTTGACCTCGGCCAAAGCATGAAGCTCAATCCCTTTCGCGTTGATCCGGCCCATCCCTTTCAGCTGGTAAAATTTCTGTCCATCAGCACGCTGGTGCTGATTCTTGCGTCAAGCAGCCTCATGTCGGTGTTCATGACCAATTACGCCAAGAGCGCGCTCCTGAAGAAAAATCAGGCGTTCGCCAGGCTTTTGGCCGAAAACCTGAACCATCAGATCTACAGGCGTTTCACCCTGCCCGTGGTGCTCGGTTTCGGGCGGGTCGAGCTCAAGCGCAAGGATCAGTACGAACGCCTGGAGCAGGTCATCGAATCGACCATCCATTCCTTTCATGTCCTTGATCTGCGCATCTACGACGAGCAGAACGAGGTTGCTTTCAGCACCGACGTTCAGCAGGTCGGGAACAACGAATTGGGCGGGGAGGCCGTGCAGGCGGCGATACAGAGCGGCAAGATCAGCTTCGAATTGCAGAACTCCCTGAGCATCTGGGATGTGCTTGCCGCCATCAATCTCGAAGACGGGGACGTGGTCCTGCGCACGGTCTATCCCTTGAGAGCCGAGCGCGACCTGCGTTTCCGGGACCAGCCCGGACCGCTTCTGGGCATTCTGGAACTGACCCAGGACATAACCAGCGATTATGAGACCGTGCTGCACTTGCAGCGGCTCATCATCCTGACCACGTTCATGGGTTCCGCCGCTCTTTACGGGCTGATCTTCTTTCTTGTCCGCAAGGCCGACCGGGTGCTCGACGAAAGGCTGCGTGACAAGGACCGCCTGGAAAAGGAATTGCTCCAGAACGAGAAGCTTGCTTCCATGGGCCGCATGGTGGCCAGCATCGCGCACGAAATCCGCAACCCGCTGGGCATCATTCGCAGCAGCGCGGAGCTTTTACTTAAACGGCAAAAGGCCGAAGGCGGAACCAACGTGAAGATGCTCGAAGCCATTTTCCATGAGTCCAAACGCTTGAGCCAGACCGTGAACGATTTTCTTGACTATGCCCGCCCCCGTCAGCCTTCTCTGGAAGATGTCGACCTGGAGAAGGTCGTGCGTCATGCCGTGGGATTTTTGACCCAGGAGGGCCAGGAGCACGGGGTGATGGTGGAGAGCCAGCTGCCGGAGGGGTATGTGATCCAGGGGGACCGGGATCTCTTGTATCGGGGGTTCTACAACCTGATCAGCAACGCAATCCAGGCATGTCCCGATGGCGGGCAGGTGCGCATCATGCCAGCCTGCCACGAGAGCCAGATGGCCGTGCTGGTGCAGGATACGGGCACGGGCTTTGATTCCAAGCAGTTGGATCGTTACGTAGAGCCTTTCTTCACGACCAAGGACACGGGCACGGGCCTGGGTCTGGCCATAACAAGTTCCATATTTCAGATTCACGGCGCGGAGATGATCTTAAGGAACGGTCCCCATGGTGGGGCCGAAGCCTTGGTGATTTTTTCCGAGCCATGCTAGCGGGTATTTTACATGGGCAATCACATACTGATCATCGACGACGAGAAGAACTATCTATTGGTGCTTGAGGCCATCCTCGAAGAGGAGGGCTACACGGTCACGGCCCTTGGCGATCCGGTCATGGCCATGACCTACCTCGACGAGTCCGAAGTCGATGTGGTCGTGACCGACATGAAAATGCCCGGCATGAGCGGACAGCAGGTTCTGGAGACGGTGCGCAAGCGCCATCCCCATGTCCCGGTCATGATCATGACCGCTTTCGGCACCATCGACCGCGCCGTGGAGGCCATGAAGAGCGGGGCTTTTGACTACATCACCAAGCCATTTTCCAACGACGAGATCCTGCTTTCCGTGGGCAAGGCCATGAAACTCTCCCACGCGGAACAGCAGAACCGTCTGTTGCGGGAAAGCCTGGCTGAAAAGTTCGGCAAGGAAACCATCATCGGCAACTCCAAGCCCATCCAGGATGTCCTGACCCTGGCGGGCAAGGTCGCGCCGACGCGCAGCAACGTGCTGGTTACGGGCGAATCCGGCACGGGCAAGGAACTGGTGGCTCGGGCCATCCACATCGCCTCGGACCGCAAGGACATGCCGTTTATTTCGGTCAACTGCATGTCCCTGAACCCGGGTGTGCTGGAGAGCGAGCTTTTCGGCCACGAGAAGGGCTCCTTCACCGGAGCCATGGCCCTGAAGCGCGGCCGCTTCGAGCTGGCCCAGGGCGGGACGCTTTTCCTGGACGAGATCGGAGAGCTTTCCCAGGAGATGCAGGTCAAACTTCTGCGAGTGTTGCAGGAACGGGCGATCGAGCGGGTCGGCGGGACGGAGACCATTGCCGTGGACTTCAGGCTGGTGGCGGCCACCAACAAGAATCTGCAGGAAGAGATCGTGGCCGGCAGGTTTCGCGAAGATCTCTTTTATCGCCTGAACGTGGTCAACATCCATCTGCCGCCCCTGCGCGAGCGGCGTGAGGACATCCCCATCCTGGCCAGCCATTTTCTGCGCAAGTTCTCGTTGGAGAACAACCGTCAGGTGCACGGCTTCACTCCCGGCGCCATCGACTATCTGTCCGCCTACGAATGGCCGGGCAACGTCCGGCAGCTGGAGAACGTCATCGAGCGCTGCGTGGTTCTCAGCAACCGCGACGTGATCGATGTGGACGACCTGCCGCCGGAGCTGCGCGACGAGGAGATGCAGTTCAAGAGCGCCGTTGATCTTTTGCCGCTCAAGGTCAATCTGTCCGAAACTCTGGAAAAGATCGAGGCGGCCCTCATCCGCCGAGCCATGGTCCGCTCCGGATTCGTGCAGGTCAAGACGGCGGAACTGCTCGACGTGTCCAAGAGCCTGCTGCAGTACAAGCTCAAGAAATACAAGATCTCGGCCAAGAACTAGCGCGTGTCCGGGATGAGCGAAGCCTCTGTCGCCGATTTGCTGGCCACGGTGGAGCAAACCCCCTGGCTGGCCGTGGATATTGCCGGGCGCCGTTTTTTTCCGGCGCAGGCTCCGCGATTCGCCGTCCCGGAGCGGCCCTGGCCGCCCCCGGTGCAGCGCGGTCTTGAGCTTTTGGGCGTGCGCGAACTCTACGAGCATCAGGTCCGGGCCATCGATCTGATTCGCTCCGGCAACCATGTGGTCGTGGCCACGCCCACGGCCAGCGGCAAGTCCCTCATCTACAACCTGCCCGTCCTTGAGGCCTGTCATGCGGATCGCCGCACCCGGGCCCTGTACCTCTTCCCTCTGAAAGCCCTGGCCCAGGATCAGCGCCGGGCGCTGGATTCCCTGGCCGCCGGTCTCTTTCCCACGCCCACATCGGCCATCTACGACGGGGACACCTCGGCCTCGCAACGCTTGCGCATACGCCGGGATCCTCCAAACGTTCTCTTCACCAACCCGGACATGCTGCATCTGGGAATTTTGCCCAGCCATGAAAAGTGGTCGGAATTCTTCGCCAATCTGAAATTCGTGGTCGTGGACGAGGTGCACACCTATCGCGGCATCATGGGCTCGCACATGGCCTGGGTTTTTCGCCGCCTAGTCCGCCTTTGCCGGTTGCACGGAGCGAATCCGACCTTTGTCTGTTCTTCCGCGACCATCGCCAACCCAGAGGAGCTGGCCTCGAATCTGACCGGGCTGCCCATGAGCGCGGTCCTGGAAGGCACGGCCGCAAGTCCTCCGAAGCACATGATCCTCCTCAACGGAGTGGACGGCGCCGCCCGCAAGGCCATCGGCCTGCTGCAGGAAGGCATGAAGCTGGGCTTGCGAACCATCGTTTATTGCAAGTCGCGGCGCATGACCGAGCTTATCGCCATGTGGGCGGGTGAACGTGAAGGTGGGGAGCGTGAGCGCATCTGCGCCTACCGGGCCGGATTTCTGCCGGAGGAGCGGCGCGAGATCGAAGCCCGCCTTTCTTCCGGGGAGCTGTTGGCCGTGGTCTCCACCAGCGCTCTGGAGCTTGGCATCGACATCGGGGGCCTCGATCTGTGTATCCTGGTCGGCTATCCCGGCTCCATCATGGCCAGCCTGCAGCGCTCGGGCCGGGTGGGGCGCGGCGGGCGCGAGGCCGCGACTTTCCTGATCGGACACGAGGACGCGCTGGACCAGTATTTCATGCACCACCCCGAGGAATTTTTTGCCTTGAAGGCCGAGCGGGCGGTCATCAATCCGGACAATCCGGTCATCGCCGCCAGGCATATGCAGTGCGCGGCTGCGGAAGCCTCGCTGCATCGGGGCGATCAGTTGGTTCGGGAAAATTACGGGCTGGTAGCGGGCCTGGTCCGCAGCGGCGAGCTGCTGCAGAGCCGGGACGGGGAAGAGTTCTTCTCCAAGGCCAGGCAGCCTCATCGGGGCGTGGCCCTGCGTGGCACGGGCTCGACCGTGGTCATCATGGACATGGACAGCGGCGAGCGCATCGGGCTGGTGGACGGCTTTCGCGCGGTGCTTGAGACCCACCCCGGCGCGGTCTATCTGCATCGGGGCGTGACCTACGTGATCGCCGATCTGGATCTTGAGACCCGGATGGCCGAGGCGCGGCGGGCCAAGGTCTCCTACTACACCCGCGTGCGGCATGAGAAGAGCACGGAAATCATCGAGGTGAGCGCCACCCGACCCGTGTTCGGGGCCATGGTCAGCCTGGGGCGGCTCAAGGTCACGGACCAGGTCACGGGATACGATCGCATCAGTACGCGCGGCGGACGGAATCTTGGCACCGTGCCTCTCGACATGCCTCCGCTGGTCTTCGAGACGCAAGGGGTCTGGATCGCCATCCCCGAGTCCGTGCGCAGACAGGTGGAAGGGGAGATGGCCCATTTCATGGGCGGCATCCATGCCTTGGAACACGCCGCCATCGGCATGATGCCCCTTCTGGTCATGACGGACAGGAACGATCTGGGCGGGATATCCATTCCGTTTCATCCCCAGGTCGGCTCCGCGGCCGTGTTCATCTACGACGGACTACCCGGCGGATGCGGATTGGCCGAGCAGGCCCACGCCGAATACGAGACACTGCTTGAGCGCACCGCCCGCGTGATCCGGGACTGCGCGTGCGAGAACGGGTGTCCGGCCTGCGTGCATTCCCCCAAGTGCGGCTCCGGCAACAGGCCCATCGCCAAGGGTGCGGCCTTGATGGTGCTGGAGGGAATCATGAACGCCGCCCCGCCGGAGGAAGCCGCATCGCAGGAGTTCGTGCCCCCACGCATCGAGATGCCCGAGCCGCCTGGCGCCGCCGTGCAGGATACAGCTTTGAATCCGTTGCCGCAGGATTTTCGCTATGCGGTGCTGGATCTGGAGACCCGGCGTTCGGCACAGGAGGTCGGGGGCTGGCACCGGGCCGATCTGATGGGGGTCAGCTGCGTGGTTGTCTATGATTCGGGGGCCAATGATTTTCGCGACTACGGGCAGGAGGACGTGCCGCGTCTGGTCGGGGAACTGGTGGAGTTCGACCTGGTGGTCGGGTTCAATATTCTGCGTTTCGACTATGCCGTGCTGGGTGGTTTGAGCCGTTTTGATTTTTCAAGCCTGCCCACCCTGGATATCCTGGGGAGTGTCCATGAGACCCTGGGGTATCGCCTGTCCCTTGATCATCTGGCCCGCGAGACGCTGGGCGCGGCCAAAAGCGCCAGCGGCATGCAGGCCCTGGCCTGGTGGAAGGAGGGGCGCATCGCCGATATCATTTCCTATTGCCGCCAGGACGTGGCCGTGACCCGCGATCTTTTTCTCTTCGGCGCGAGGCACGGGCACCTGCTCTTTCGTAACAAGGCTGAAAAGATCGTTCGTGTGCCCGTGGATTGGGGCGTAAAGTTGGGGGGATAGACGTGGCAGGGTCTTGCCAAGGGAGGCGGACAGGTTTACCGCCCTCCATGTTTTAATAAAACGTGAAAGGGAAAATTTCATGACCACCACTCCAGATACCGCCCCCGCCAATGGCCGTGCAGGTCGCAAGCGTTTCGTCGTATTGATAGTCTTCCTTATCATCCTCGGGATCGGCATTCTGCAGTACGTGCGCGGCCTGGGACGGGTGTCCACGGACGACGCCTTTGTCGATGGCCGGATCTATCAGATAACGCCACGGGTGGACGGGTACATCTTGCAGGATCTGGTGGAGGACAACCAGCTCGTGGAGGAGGGGCAGCCGCTTCTGGTCCTCGACCCCGTCGGTTACGAGGTGGGAGTGGCCCAGGCGCGGGCCGATCTGGCCACGGCCGAGGCGCAACTGGAGTCCCTGCGCAAGGGCGTGCCCCTGCAAAAAAGTCAGACCGAATTTCAGGTCATGGGCGCGCGCGCCCAGCTCGACAGCTTGATGCGCAGCCTGGATCAGGCTCGCCTCGAAGAGGCCGCAGCCAGACAGATGGTGCTGCAGGCCGAGGCGGAGCTCAAGAATGCGGAGCTTGGTTTCAACCGTCTTTTCGAATTGCGTCAGGGTGGGGTCGTTGCCGAATCCGCTTTGGACGAGGCCCGCTCCGGGCTGGACAGCGCCCGCGCAAGGACTGCCGCCGCCCGCGACAAGGCGGATGCGGCAGAGCGCAATCGGGCTTCGCTGCGCGAAAATGTGGCGCGCCTTCAGGCCAACATCGGCCTGGCCCAGACCGGGAACGAGGTGGCTTCAATCAAGGATCTGGAGGTGGCGGCCCAGGAGGCGCGGGTGGACCTGGCCCGGGCGAAGGTGCGCAAGGCCGAGCTCGATCTGGGCTACACCCGCATCCTGGCACCGGCAAAAGGGCATGTGACCAAGAAGCGGGTTCAGGTCGGACAGATCGTGACGGCAGGGCAGCCCATCATGGCGCTTGTGCCCCTGCACCAAGACCAACTCTGGGTGACTGCCAATTTCAAGGAGACCCAACTGACCAGGGTGCGGCCCGGACAGCGGGTCGATATCAAGGTGGACAGCTTTCCCGACCGGGAGCTCTCGGGCCGGGTGGAGTCGGTCATGGCCGGAACGGGCGCGGTTTTTTCCCTCTTTCCCCCGGAGAACGCCATGGGCAACTACGTGAAGGTCGTGCAGCGCATTCCGGTCAAGATCGTTCTTGAATCGGCCAATGCGACGGACAGCCTGCGGCTGGGCATGAGCGTCGTTCCGACCATCCATCTGGACTAGATCCATGGCTCCCGCGCGCGCCACGGGCAAGTGGCTCATCACCCTCAGCGTCATGATCCCGACGCTGCTGGAAATTCTCGATACGTCCATCGCCAACGTGGCGCTGGGGCATATTCAGGGCTCCCTGTCCGCCGGTCAGGACGAGGTGACCTGGGTTCTGACCTCCTATCTGGTCGCCAATGCCATCGTCATTCCCATGAGCGGCTGGCTGGCCCGGATCATGGGGCGCAAGAACTACCTCATGGCCTCGGTGACCCTTTTTACCCTGGCCTCCATGCTCTGCGGCCTGGCTCAGAGCCTTGAAGCCCTGGTCGTGTTCCGGATCATCCAGGGCATCGGCGGCGGCGGCCTGCAGCCCATGTCCCAGGCCATTCTGCTTGAGACCTTTCCGCCCCGGCAGCGCGGGCTGGCCATGGCCATCTTCGCCATGGGCGCGGTCCTCGGCCCTATCCTGGGGCCGCTGCTCGGCGGGTACATCACGGACAACTATTCCTGGATCTGGATATTCTACATCAACGTGCCGCTGGGCATTCTGTCTCTTTTCATGTGCTGGTCCTTCATCTTCGACCCGTCCTATCAGGAACGCCGCGTGGCCGGGGAAAAAGTGGACTATCTGGGCCTTGCACTCCTGTCCGTGGGGCTTGGCTGCTTGCAGATCGTGCTCGACAAGGGGCAGGGAGACGACTGGTTCGCCTCGCAGCACATCGTGATACTGAGCATCCTGGCTGCGATCTGCCTGTGCGCGCTGGTCTGGTGGGAGCTTCGGCATTCCAACCCGATCATCAATCTGCGCACCTTCCGCTATCCCAATTTCGCGGCCGGCAACGTGGTCATGTTTTTCGGATTTTTCGCGTTTTTCGGGTCCATCGTGCTTTTGCCCATGTATCTGCAAAACCTGATGGGCTACACATCGTATCTGGCGGGACTGGTCCTTGGGCCAAGCGGAGCCATCATGCTCCTGCTCCTGCCCGTGGCGGGGAAACTCACGGAGAAGATCGACGCCCGTTTTCTGCTTTGTTTCGGCCTGACGGTCTCAGGGTTCTCCCTTCTGTTCATGTCCAATTTCACCCTGCAGATCGACATCGATACGGCCATTCACGGGCGTAACATCCAGGCCATCGGCATCGCCTTCTTCTTCGTGCCGCTGTCGTATCTGACCATGGCCTTCATCCCGCGCGAGAGCATGAACAACGCCTCGGCCCTCTTCAATCTGCTGCGCAATCTGGGCGGTTCCTTCGGCACGGCCTTCGTGACCACGATCCTGGCGCGCCGGGCCCAGGTGCACCAGCATCATCTGGTCGAACACCTGACGCCCTACGATCCACCGTTCACCCAGGCCCGCGACGCCCTGGAAAAATTCATGGGGCTTGATCCCGTGCAGGCCGCAGGAGTCATCTACAGCCATGTGCTCAAACAGGCCGCATACATGGCCTACGTGGACGTCTTCTACATCCAGGCCCTGTTCTTCTTTGGATTGGCGGTGTTCATGTGGATCATCAAAAGGCCCAACCACGGCACGCACATGCCCGAAGGCATGCACTAGGACCCAGGCTTTGAGGGCAGGAAGACGGCGCGGATTTGCGTCTTGTGCTCCAGAGCGAGCTCAAGGCGGCGCTGAAGGATTGTTCGGCCGTCCACGATCCAGTGCGAAAAGTCGCGGTCCGGGCGTGGCTCCAGAGTGACTTTCTGCCCTTGAAAATACAGTCCTTCATATTCCCCGGGCGTATCCTGTCCATCGATCAGGACCGGTTCGGGGCTCTGCACGTGGCAGGCGACAACCTCTGGCGCTTGCAGCTCGGCCACGGATTCGGCCATGAGGAGCGCGCGGCGTTCAAGCAGATAGGATAACGCCAGTTCTTCGTCGAAACATTCGATTCCGGTCTCTTTTTCCAGCCGCGCATAGTGATCGACGCGCTCCGTGATCCATTCCCGGGTCAGGCGGTGGTTGATGCTCCTGGTCAGCCGCCACAGCATCTCTTCTCTGAATCGCGGGCTTGAGTCCCACATCCCTTTAAAGACAGAGGCCCTCATGCCGTGGGCGTCACGGAAGTTTTTCCAGCCTGCCCGGTTTGCGGGAATTCCGTTGGCACGAAGTCCGGCAAAGGCCAGGTCGGCATCCCAGAGCACGCTGCGCCAGCGGGGGGCAGTCTCCGTTTCGTCCAGCAGGAAGGCTCCCTGGTTCCAATCCTGCCATTGCAGAAAGGCAAAGGTGGTCATGGCATTCATGAAGTCGCTCATGTCCAGTATGCCCGACATGCGGTCATAGTCCCACAGGCCGAAGAAGGGGTCGACGCGCAGGCGCAGGGCTTTGTACCGGGCCGTGTCCAGGACCGAGTTTTCGGATTCGAGCATGTAAAAGGCGAAGTCCTTGTGTCCGAGCTTGCGTTCCCAGTGGGTGCGGTTGACGTGTTCGCTGGCCAGGCCTAGGCCGAGATTTTCGCCGTTTCTGCAAAGCAGGATCGGGGCATAGTCTGGCGTGATCGATCCGATGCGCCGGGCCACGTCGAAGGCGAGCATGTTCACGAAGCCGGGGATCAGATTTTTTTCCGTGCGCGTGACCACCTTGCGGATCTTCATTTTCGAATCATCAAGGAACGCCGCGCCGGGGACATTTTTCTGCCCGTAGCTGTTACGGAAATAGAGGCGAAAGCTGTGCAGCATGTCGCGCGTGTCGCGATTGCCCTGCAGGCGGATTCCAGCGGGCGCGGCCAGGAGCTCCCGGCCGTTCTGCATGACCACGACTCCCGCCGGGCGCTCCCAGTTCCGTCCGCGTTCGCGGCTGTGGGCCTTGAGCCCGGTTTCCGGATCATGGAGATCTTCGTCCGCGACGCGAATGGCCACCACCCGCATGGCGGAATCGGCCAGGGGAAGTGCGTCTTTTCGTGCTGCGTCGATCAGGACCGAGGCATCCTGTTTTTGTCTTGGGATGGCTACGGGGAGACCCATCTTGGCGAGCAGGGACGACTTGCGCGAACTGCCCAGATCGTCCCTGAGCACGGCGATGCGCCAGGAGCGCTCCTCTCCCCAATGGTGCAGGCGCAGTCCGAAGTAGACCAGAATCAGGCCGCAGAGGACCAGCAGCAGGACCGAAAGGCGTCGCAGCGGCCCGGGCATCAGATGCTGACCTGGTCGTTGAACATGGAGACGGTGGCCCCCTGGGAGCAGGTCAGGGCGTGTCCGCGCACGCGGGTCAGCAGGTCGGGACTGCCCTTGGCGAAGCGCAGGGTCACGGCCGCGCCTTCGCCGGTTTCAACCACGGAGATGACCCGCACGCCGACGATGCCGGTGACGCTGGGCAGGAATGCCGTCGAGGACGATTCGGCGTTGCTTCCGGGCAGGTTAACCAGGATCGTGCCCTGTTCGCTGGCGGCCAGAGGCAGGCCGCGCCAATTGATGAGGAACAGGCCGAAGGTCGAGACGGCCAGCAGGATGAGCAGGAAAAGGAGATTGAAGGTTGCGCAGGAAATTGCGGTGGCGATGGTCAGCATGATGAATCCGACTTCTTCGGGTTCCTTGATGGGGGTACGGAAACGTACGATGGACAGCGCGCCAAGCAGGCCCAGCGACAGGGGCAGGGAGAACTGCACGCAGATGAAGATGGCCGTGACCGAAATGCCCAAAAGCGGAAAGGAGCGATAGGCGAGGCTCCCTGTGCCGCGCGGTCGGTAGAAGCGGACATAGAGGCGCGAGATGTAAAGGGACGCGAAGAAGGAGACCAGGAGCAGGATGAAGAAGGTGGTCAGACCGATGTTCGCCATCTCTTCATGGCCGGATGTTCCAGATTTGATCAGCGCCTCATATATGTTGGCCAGAAAATCCACGCTGCTCGGGATGAGTTCGTTCACGAAAGGTCTCCTTAGATATGGTGCTGCATCAAGCTCTGGTAGCAGTGCAGGTATTTGGAAAAGGAATCGGGCCGCAGGCCCATGGTCATGAGGGGCGCGAGATAGGGGGGGGAGGCTCGCGAGGTTTCCCTTTGTTTCGATCACGGCGAAAGAGAGCATCGGCGACCCTGCTGGGCCGGGACAGGACAGGACGTGACGCGATGCGTGTATGTCCTGATCCAGGGCGATGCGGACGCCGGTCATGGGATCGATGAAGCGCATCCTGCGATAGCTGACCACGAAAACCGGGCGGGTCGAGGCGCAAAGCCCCACGCCTCGTGTCGCGAGCAGGGCGGGCAGGGCCGCCAGTTCAGGATCGCCCAGGGCCATCCCCGCGAGCTCCAGTCCTGTGCGTGCGACCCGTTATGCGCACCTTGCGCTGCAGGCCGCCTTCCTTGATTTTGGCTTCGAGGAAGGCCGGCCCGTTGTCGGGCTTGAAATCCCAGTCCCCGTACCAACGCAGGCGGACCTTGGCTTTGAAGTAGGTGCTGTCGATTTTTTCGGTCAGAAATTGCAGGTCGAGGGTGTCGTAATAGATACTGTGCACCGTAGCTGCGGCGAAATGCGGATCGGGCAGGCAGTGCGCGCTGATGATGGCCCTGGCCAAAAGGGCCTGGGCCATGTCGAGGACATATTTTTTTTCGGTGCGTGATTCCATGTGTTCGTCGCTTTGCGTTCCATGTCGGAGACTGCGTGCAAAGCCGCACCTTGTGCACAACGAAGTAAAATCGCAAGCATTTGTTGGCGTCAAAGAAAAAGGGGAGCCGAGCCCCCCTCTTCAGGTTGAAAAGCCGGGTTATTCCTTGCTGATGGCTTCGACGGGGCAGGCGTCGATGGCGTCCTGGGCGCATTCGGCTGTGGAGTCCGGGGCCGTGACCATGGCTTTTTCTTCGCCGTCGATCATGGCAAAAACTTCAGGACAAAGTTCCACACAACTTTCGCAGCCGATGCATTCTTCGTGGTCGATTACTATGGTCATGATTCCTCCAGGTTGGGGTTACGTTTGGTTTTTGCCATACAGCTTTCCAGATGTCCGTGCAAGCCGTGGCGCGTTTGGGATTGGTTGATCGATTTCTTCGTTGGCATGGATTTGGCTCATGCTTAGGCGGAGGATTCCCATGCGAGAACCAACACCTGAAATCATGCGCGACGTGTCGGCGCGGCTTTCCCGTCCTGGGCAAGGCAGGCGGGCCATGGAAGGCGCGGCAGAGCCCTTTGGCGGTATAAACGGCGGTGATGGAGAGCATCCCGGCGGGAACGCTTTTGGTCAACACTTTGACATTTTTGCCCGGGAGCAGCAGTTCCGGCCCGCCAGTTGGGTCATTTGCTGGTCGGATCTGATGATGACCATGTTCATCATGTTCGCCGCGCTCTATATTTTTCAACTACCCAAGATCCAATACAAATCGGTTTCGGAATTTTCCGTGCAGGCCTTGCCGCTGGGAACCGAGACCATTCCGCCCCAGGCTTTGGCCGGGTCGATTCTGGATCGTCTGCACGACCGGTTGCGCGATCTGATCGCGCGCGATGGGCTGCAAGCCGTGGTCACGGTGCAGTCGATCCCAGGAAAATCACTGCATGTGGTGCTCCCGGGCGATTTTCTTTTTGAAGGAAGCGGCACCGTTCTGCGGGGCGATGTCAAAAAAACGCTGCTGGACATGGGCGAAATCCTGGGCAGCGCGCCGCATGCCCTGTCCGTGGTCGGCCATGCGGCGCCCGATGGCGCGGCGGCGGTGGGGGGCATGGGCCCTTGGGAGCTGTCGGTGGCCATGGCCTCCGATGTGGCGGATTTCCTGATGCGGGACGCGGCTCTGCCCGCCGGGCGCATGCTCGTGGCCGGGTACGGGGATCAGCGTCCGTTGGTGGATGGTGACGGGATCCGCGTCGGCTGGCGCGTGGAATTGGTCTTGAGTTCGGAAAATCCGACGGAGCCGCTCCCCATGGTGAATGCCCCGGCCGGAGAAGGGTTTCGGCAATGGCTTGCCGCCTCGAAGCCAGGAGGGCAATGATGGAAAGAAAAACGATTCTGGGACTGCTGCTCTGCGCCCTGATTTTTGGAGCCGGTTTCGTGATCAGCGGTGATGTGGGACAGTATTTCAACCTTTCCGCGTTCCTGATTGTCTTCGGCGGCTGCCTGGGCACGGCCATCGCCAGCTTCCGGATGGAACGCCTCGGGTATGTGGGCAAGGTGCTGCGCAATTCCTACCGCTCGCGAATGAAGGAGCCGGCCGCCATAGTCGAGATATTGGTGGACCTGTCGGTCAAGAGCCGAATTCGCGGGTTGCACACCCTGGTCGAAGACGAGCGCGAGACCTCCATCATGTTTCTGCGGCGGGCCCTGGGTTTTGTGGTCGACAACTACTCCCGGGAGCAAACCACCGACATCCTGAACACGGAGATGTATTTCTTCAAGCAGCGCCGCGATGAATCCGAGCGCGTGCTGCGAGTCATGGCCGACATCTGTCCGGCCATCGGACTGGCGGGCAGCGTCGTGGGACTCATCGGCATGCTTTCCGGCGTGAATGACACGGGGGTTGTGCTGGCGACCATCCCCATTGCCCTGACTTCGACTCTTTACGGCGTCATCCTGGCCAATTTCGTCTTCCTGCCGCTGGCCGCCCGGATTCGCGAGGTCACGGACCACGAGCTTCTGCTTCAGAAGATCATCATCGAGGGCGTGCGGGCCATTCAGAGCGAACTCAACCCCCGCGTGCTCGAAGTGAAGCTCAAATCCTTTCTCACCCCGTCGGCGCGAGAGGGGCAGCTTGTCTCCCTGGCACGCATCAAGGAACGCTTCCAGATCAGGGAGCGCGAAGAGGACGCCCCGCGCATGGCCGCACCGGAGGAGGTGGGAGCGGCGCTTTGAAGCGCCCGCTCAAACTTCAGGCGAGCTCTGTCCGGCCAGCGCCTTCAGGATCACGTCCCGGTCGACCATACCGAGCAGGCACCCTTTTTCGTCGGCGACCACCAGGCGCTTGACCCCGTTGTCCACGAGGGTGCGGATGACTTCGCTCAAGGGGGTATCGGGACTTACGCTGAGCACCTCGTGGAACATGACTTCCTCGGCGGTGCCTTCAAGCGTCGCGGGCACGGCCTCGCGCTGAGTCAGGACGCCGAGGATCTTGGCCACCAGGGTGGGAGAGTTCTGACGCACGAAGCACTGCAAGAGATCCCAGTCGTGAATGATGCCACGGATCGTCCTGCCCGCATCCACGATGACCACTCGGCGTAGAGGAGATGCGACAAGCTTTTCCAGAATGTCGGTCAGCGGCGCGTCCGGAGCGGCGGTGGGCACGTCCGTGAACAGCACGTCACGGGCAAAGGCGTGCACGCCTTCGGGCAGGACGTCGAGATGCGCCGCCACTGCGGAAGTGCGCCCGATGGCCGCGAGCACGTCCGCGCGGCTGACGATGCCCATCAGCGTCCCGTCTTCGGCCGTGACCGGCAGGCGCTTGATGTTGCGGGTAGCCATCAGCTTCAGGGCGTCCGTGACCGTGGTCGTGATATTGAGGGTCGTGACCGGAGCCGACATGATGTCGCGCGCTTTGAGCCCTTCGAATTCCAGGCAATGACTGTGCTTGTGGCGCAGTCCGGACGGCACGCGACCGTGCATGTCCAGCCGCAGGGGCATTCGCGCACGGGACAGCAGGTCGCCGCCGGTGATGATGCCGGCAATACGCCCGGCTTCCATGACCGGGACGGCTTTTACCTCCCTGTGCAGCAGCAGATCCACCACCTCGTGCAGAGGCGTCAGGGTGTCCACGGTAACGACCTGCTCGGTCATCACGTCGCGGATGCGCATGGGCAGGTGGAAGATGGCCTGGCCATCCTGGACCACGATACTCCCTTCCTCGACGAGCGCGTCGACCACGGGCAGAAAATCGGCGATGCGCGACGGCGTGTCCACGATCTCCACGATGATCGGCAGATCCTCGGCCAGCCGCAGGATCTTGGCCGTGTGCAGAAGATTGCTTGCCCCGAAGCCCATGAAGCCCCGGCAAACCGAAGCCCCTGCCATGCCGCGTCGGCGGGCCTCATCGACAATGACGTCGTGGAGCGGAGAGCCTTTGTGTCGTGCCGCCTCGCCTACGAAAATCTTGAGAATCCTCACATCGATCAACTTGACCATCGGGTGCCTCCTTTGATGAGCGCTGCCTGGACTTGTGCCGCGAACATCAGTTCCGGTTGTGCGTTCGGGGCGTGTTTGGTTCAGGAAGCCTGCGCGGCTACGGGTCCTCTGCTCAGACAATCCATTTGCGTTTGATATTCCATAGGCTCGCCGTGAACAAGACCGCGCAGAATCCGCCCAGCACCAGATAATTCAGGTTCATCGGCAGCACGTGGTTTCCGTTTACCGCGCCATGCAGGGCGTCGGCCCCGTAAGTCAGGGGCAGGGCGTAGGAAACTGGTTGGAGCAGAAGGGGCAGCTTGGCGATCGGGAGAAAGAGGCCGCACAGGAAGATCATGGGAAAGCGGAAGAAGTTGGAAAATGTCTGCGCCTCGAAGACTTCGCTTACGGCCACGGCGATGAAGAGACCCTGGAAAGTGGAGGCCACTGCGATCATGATCGCGGCCAGGGCGAAGGAGCCCCACGCTATCTGGCCCAGATCCGCAAGCCATGCGGCCAGAAGTACGGGGACGAATGCGTTCAATGTGCCGAAGACGATGGCGCCGCTGGTCTTGGCCAGCATGAGCAGGGTCAGCGGGATGGGGGCCAGGAGGAGGCGTTCGAAGGAGCGGGTCTTTTTTTCGAAGGTTATGGTCACCGCGAGCATAGAGGTCGTTCCGAAGAGGATGGACACGCACACCACGCCGGGAAGCACGGTGGAGATGCTTTCGATGCCGCTGCCGGTCTTGATGAAGAACATGCCTGTCCAGGCCAGGGGGAAGATAAGTCCCCAGCTCAGGTTGGGCGGCTTCAGATAGTAGGTGCGCACGTCCTTGAGCAGGATGTTCCAGAATGCGATCCAGCGCTTCATTGCCGACCTCCCTTTTTTTCCTTTTCTCCGCGCAGCACCTTCGCCTCAAGGCCGGTCACGCGCACGAACACGTCCTCCAGGGACGGTCGCAGCCTGCGGGCTTCGGCCACTTCGCCCCCGGCATCTTCCAGAAAGCGTACCAGCGGCCCGACGCGCACCGGAGCGCCCGAGTCCACACGTAAGAGTTCCGGTTCCAGCAGGGAAAAATCAAGATCATCGAACGCTTCTCTCAGGGCGGCGACTATGCCGGGCGGCATGCCGCTGCACTGGATGCGCATGGAATGGCGGGCCTGCACGGGCTGAAGCAGTTCCTCGACGGTTCCGGTGTGCACGATGCGCCCCTCAACAATAAAGGCGATACGGTCGCACAGGCGTTCGGCCTCTTCGATGTAGTGCGTGGTCAAAAGAACCGTGGTGCGAGTCTTCTTGAGGTTCATGACGATCTGGCGCAGCTGCCGGGCGCTGCCTACGTCCACTCCAGTGGTGGGTTCGTCCAGGAAAAGGATGTCGGGTTTGTGGATGATGCCTGCCGCGATGGTCAGCTTGCGCTTCATGCCTTTGGAATAACCCGCGAATTTGCGATCCGCCGCATCCGAAAGCCCGAAGGTTTCGAGCAGTTCGCGTGCCCGCGCCACGCGTTCGGGTTTGCGCAACCCGTAAAGGGCGGCGCAGAAACAGAGATTCTCGAAGCCGGTCAGTTCCGCATACAGGTTGCTTTCGTCCGGCACCACTCCGACCAGATGCTGCGCGGCCCGCAGGTTGGCCGTGCAGTCGATGCCCTTGATGCGAAAGGTTCCGGCATCGGGCCTGGCCAGACCGGTCAGCATGTTGATGGTCGTGGTTTTGCCCGCCCCGTTGGGACCCAGCAAGCCAAAGACCTCACCCTGTTCCACGGTAAAGGAGATGTCCGCGACCGCGTGGACGGCTCCGAAAGATTTTTTAAGGCCTTTGACCTCGATGGCGGTGGTCGATTCGTTCATGAGCAGCCTCTGATGAATGTCTGGTCTGAATGCGACAAGCTGGTAAAAATGTGACGCCGCTGTCAATGCAAAAATCTCTTTGCATGAAAGTTGTTTGCCGATCAGAAGGGAACGATGGGGAAATCATGCGATTAGAGTGCGAAATAGATATCTCATCCTGACTTATTTCGGACTTATAAGGTCGTATTAATTTATTTCATTTGTGTCATAAATTGGACATATGCTGTTTTACAGTCGTATTCTTCTCATATCCATATGCGCAGGCGGTCGGCAAAAGCATGGTTCTGTGCTTTTCAGGATGGTGGGCTCAAGGTGGTCAGCATTCGGTGAGTACAGATGGTCAATTTTCGATTGTCACGTATTGGAAAGCTTGCGCGTTGTGTAGGAGATGGCGACCGGGCTACTGCCCGTTTGGGAGCATGCCGATTTCGGTGACAATGGTTTGGTCGATTCTGCGAATGAGATCGGGGTCCACGGCTTTGGAATATATGATGTAACGAAGATTGCCCTGCGGGATGTCGTTCATTGCGCGCAGCATGAATTTGTCCCTGGACGTCTGGGCCGCCTGCAGGAGGACATCGACTTCCTCGGGCGGTATCAGCATGAAGTCGAAGCGTCTGGATTCGAGCATCTTGAGCAGACGTATGGTATCAGCCGCGACCTGTACCGTTTTGTCTTGGTACTTCGAGATCATTTCGTCGAGCAGTGCTCCTTCCGAGAACCCCTGTACCCTTCCGAAAAAAAAGCTTCCGTTCTGCAACAGCCCTTCGAGGGTGTCGTATGGGCGGAATCTTTGTTCATTTTCCCGCAAGAAGAATACCCCCACTGGCCGGTTCACGTAGATCGGTAGAGAAAAGTGGGCGAACTGTTCGCGTTCGGCGGTCTTGAACCAGCCCAGGGACGCTGCCGGACGACCGCTTTGTATCTCATGCAGGATTCTTTTGGCGGGCACGAAGGAAAATTTCGGCTCGACCCCGGCCGCAGCAAAAACTTGGCGTGCGAGGTCGACAATGATTCCAGATGCCTGGCCATTCGCAAGTTGGTGATAGTAGGGCGGGTATTCAAAGTAGTAGATGTCTAGGGATTCTGCGATGGCGCTTTGGGGCCGCATGCACATGAGCAGGAATCCGAGACACATCAACGCTTTTTTCAGCATGGGCCCTCCTTGGAAATGAAGGGAGAGGTCGTCGTTTCCGAGGTGTGTCTGTTTTCCATGTGCATTGTCATACGTACAGACCGGCTCGGTCGGCAACCATTAGTTCTGCAGGATCAGGCCTTGAATGTGTCAAATCGATATTCTGAATACTTCAGGGACGTGCTGCTCTGTGTCTCATGATCGCTGGTTTCTGCTTGTCAGATTTCAAGATTCAGACACGTGATTTTTCTGGGTTGATTGAAGGCAAGGGGCGCGGTTCGACAAGGATGAGAAGTATTTTGCGGGAAGGCTTGTCCATGCTGGTAGACGAGCTCGGTTTTGTATCAACCATCCGTTCGCTTCAGTTTTCCGGACATGGTGGGCGTTTCTATAGCGAGTGCTGGTATTTGACGGTTACGGAGAGGTGAAGGGGGGCGTTGCCGATGATCTTGGGGCGCTTTACCACGCCGCTGGCCGCGAGGATGCCGAGCTGGGCCGTGCGGTCCAGCAGGGCATCGCCAGATCTGCGGACCAAGCGAATCTCGTTAAAGGAACCATCTGGAGCGATGGTGACGGAGTAGCGCGCGTTGCCGATCAGGTTTTCCAGGCCCTGGCGGCGTGGTTGGAATTTGCGCTGTTCGATGGCCTCGCGCACGCAGGCGACGTATTGGCGGAGAGCCTGTCTGCGTTTGTCCGGGTTGTTTTTTTCTTCGTTGTCATGGCCTGCGGGCTGCTCAACCGTATGGCCCAGGCCCAAAGGATCGACGCTGGAGAGTGCGGCCACGTCGAAGTCCGCAGGCACAAGAATCTGATTTGCATCCCGGACCGAGGCAGAAGGACCGCTCATGTGGATCAGCAGGAAGTGTGCGAACAGAGAGAACGCTATGGATGCGGCCAGCACTGGTCTGCGTATCACCGCATGTCTCCGTCCACGCCGGGTGGGGATGTGTTGACGCGTGTGCCGATGATCAGGTTGTTGAATCCGTGCTTGCGCACCATGTCCACCACCTTCACAAAAGGGGCCACTTCCGCATCGGGCGAGGCCTTGAGCAGGATTCGACCGGGTTGGCTGGCTGGAGCCAGGACCGCCGCACGGTCCAGAATGAAGGAGAGGTCGCGCATGGTAGCCGGAGTACCGTCGCAGGACAGGGACCCGTCCGACCTGAGTTCGATTTCCAGAGACTTACCTGACACCGGATGCGCCGTCTCTGCATCCGGTAACGCCATGTCCATGCCCCTGGCCGTGAATACCGCTGAAATTACGAAGAAAATCAAAAGAATGAATACTACGTCCAGAAGGGGAGTGATGTCCGGGGCGGCGGGGTGCCGGGAGCTGTGTTTGAACGAGATCACGGCTCATCCACTGAGGAGATCTGGTCCAGGAGCAGGGCAGCCGTTTGTTGCATGGCGAAGGCTGTTTTTTCATGCTGGCGGAGGAGCCAGCGGTGGGCCAGGAGCGAGGGGATGGCGATGCCCAGTCCTGCGCCCGTAGTCAGCAGCGCCTGCCAGATGCCGCCAGCCAGCATGGTGATGTCCACGTTGCCGGAGTTTGCCAGTCTGGAAAACGCAGAGATCATACCCATGACCGTGCCGAGCAGACCCATGAGGGGGGCCGTTGTGGCGGCTGTGGCCAGGAAATCCAAGCGGCGGCTCAGTTCGAACAGTATTTCCTCCCCGGCGACCAATGCACGTTCCTCGCGTTGTCGAGGCGTGCCTTTTGTGAGCAGGGCGACGAAGAATTTTGTGAAAAACGGCGCGTTGTTTTCCACCAGTTCAAGTGCGCCATTTTTTTTGTCCTGGCGGAGCATGTCCAGGATGGACGTGAGCATGTCTCGGCTCGGGAATCGTGTCGTGGTGAATATCACGAAGCGTTCTGCCATGACTGCGAGAGCTGCCGTGGATATGGCGAGAAGCGGCCACATCATTGGGCCGCCCTGCTGGAACAGGTTCATGTGTGCGTCTCCTGAAGTGCCGCGAGCGGGGAGAGATTCATGTTTTTGCCGATGGCGACCAGGAAGGATTGGTCCTCGAACTTTTTGCCAAGACTGGACAATTCATGCCTTCCCGCAACGTATTGCACGACCTGAGCATGGTCGTGCCCGATCAGCGACACGATCCCCTTGAGTCGAAAAACTTCCGAGGGGAGAAGGTCAAGGGTCTGGATTAGGGCTTCCCTGTTCAAGGGTGCGTCAAAGGTAAAGCGTCTGGAGGTGAATTCTTCCATCGCATGGATATGTCGAGGGCAGGGGGTGGATATGGACTGGAGCCCGGGCGCGTCGTGCTCGAGGGGGTCGGAATCGTACAGGGTCGCTGGATTAATGGCCGCGTATTCAGTTTCTGCTATGTGCGCGCGGGAATTCAGGGTGCGGAGGCGATGGAAAAGAGAGGCTCGCTCCTGGTCGGTCACCAGGTCGCACTTATTCAGCAAGATGATGTCCGCAGCCTTGACCTGGTTCATGGCGATATCGCTTGTATCCAGTAGTTGCTGGGCGTTGACCGCATCAACCAGTGTCGTGACCGAGTCCAGGCGTGCCAGGGAGCGAAGCGTGTCGAGTTCCTTGAGAATGTTGAAGGGGTTGGCCAGACCTGTACTCTCCAGGACAATGACTCTGGGATTGAACCGCGTCTTGAGTTGCTCGATGCCCTTGGACAGGTTCCCGGCCAGGGTGCAGCACACGCAGCCTTCGTCAATTTCTACGATGGAATCGTCTCCTTCCAGAAGTTTGCCGTCCACTCCGGTTTGTCCGACTTCGTTTTGGATGATGGCCACGATTTCATCGCGGGACGCGTGGTACTCAAGCAATTGGTTCAGGAAGGTGGTCTTGCCCGCTCCCAGGAAGCCGCTCAGCACGATGAGTCTGGGACGGGTGTCGAAAGCGTAGGCGTATTCCGCATCCGAACCCAGGGTTGTCAGGTCGTGAGTTTTCCAGAGTAGGGCCGAAGCAATGGCCTGTGGCATGGCGCCGACCTGGTCGGGGGTGAGTGCGTCTTTTTTGAGAAGGTGGGACGCAAGGCGACGTGCCGAGTCGTCTTCTCCCCAGACGAGAGTGTCGGTGATGACCGTGTTTGTTTTGTCAAAATGAATACGTTCGCCATTGCGGGTGTAACCAGGGATCATGCTCGGCTGTTCCTCACGGGCATAGCGTGCCGGGCTGGAAGCAAGGCTGTTGGATACCGCCGCGCCAATGACCAGAAAAACATCCGTGGTGATGTCGTGGGCCGGGAAATCCTCTTCGGGTGCCCCCGGGGCGATGACCCACTCGCCGGACTCCGTGGTGACGCCGTCCTTGGCGATGCAGATTTTCCGGTCAAGGGCTTGGGCTTGGATGGCAAGAGCGGTTTCGTTACGGAGGAGATGGACCCTGACCGCCCCGATCCGAAACGGCGCGGCCCACTCCAGCGAGGTCGAGAAGGTGCGGACGCGTGCTATGTAGTCCGGCTGGGTTGCGGCCAAGTTCGCGGCCAGGGACATGTGTTCGAGAAGCGGTTCGTCCTCCGCCGGGAAATAGTACAGGCCAATTTTGGCGTTTCGGGAAAATTCGTCCAGCCCGGTTGCTTCGGCCAGCAGCCCATACACGCCGGGACGGCCGCGGAGTTTCATGGTCCAGGCGACAGTGCCCCGGGGGCAGACGGCCATGCCTTTCCAGCCGACGAGCCGTTTGAATTCATTGTGCCGGCAGGCTGCAAGCAGACTGTTCAAGAGCAGGACGGGCGTGTCCACGGGCTGGCCTTTGGGGCGTAAGGGGGGGAGAATGGATGATAGGTTCATGTCCGAAGATTTGTGATGCGCGCCCGGCTCCGAAGGGCCGGGCGCATGTGTGCATGGCGGCGTGGTGTCAGCCGAAGGTTATCTTGTCGCCGTTGCCGAGGTAGTCCTCGGAAGCGGAGCGGAATCGTGCGGTGCCGCGCACCACGGGGTAGCCCGCCTCGACGAACTTCTTGGCCGTGAGATGCCCGGTGCAATGGTTGCAGCCGATGAGTTCGAAGCCCCACTGGCCAAGGGCAATGACAAGATCGTCGTATTTTGGATCCCAGTCCTCGAACGGGGAGATGTGAAGCCCTCCGTAGATGCCGTAGAATTTGTCATTGTCATACTTCAGATTGGTGAAGGCGAAGTCCGCAAACTGGAGAATTCCCTGGTGGTTGCACCCCGAGACCAGGACCAACCCCTTGTCCTTGATGTTGAAGGCGAGAGAGGTTTCGCCAAAGACGCGATTGATGATGGGCACATCGAATTTGAGCAGGGCCATGCCCGGGGCTATCTGGGTCACGGGCTTGTTTACGATGACCGGCTCGCCCTTATATCCGGAGTCTTTGATGTATTGAAGGCCTTCCTTGTAGAAACCGTCGTGCACGTACAATGGGATGCGGTTGTCATACTTCATGGTGACAGGCAGGCCCCAGAAGTGATCCCAGTGCTCGTGGGAGATGAATAGCGCCTCGATTTCCTGATCGCGCAGCATTTGGTCGATGCCCTCGCGTTTAAAGCAGCTGTCCATCCATTCGTAGGACCAGCCGGTGTCCAGCAGGAATTTGCGCACAGTGCCGTCCAGAGCCTCTACTTCGAGCAGGCAGGAGTAGCCGCCCGGATTCTCCGGGTGCAGGGAGAGTTTTTTCTGGATTTCCCATGCTTTTTCAAGATCATGGGGCAGCAGGTCCTTGATGGTACTTATGCCTTCCTCGTAGGATCCTTTGCCAGATCCTTTGCCATTGGCGAGAGGGGCCCAGTTCAGAGTGTACTGGTTCACGAGCAGTCCGCCCGCTTCGTGGATATCGCCGATGAGATGCGCGTTGTTGAACCAGCTCGTTTCCGAGATGTTGGTCACGCGTACGCTTCGGCACGTGCCGAAGTCCTGTTGATTGCGCTGCGTTTTCGGAAGTTGGCTGTAGGCCCACGGGCTGTAGGAGTACATGCCCATGCTTGCGAACGTGCCGGCCACCAGCCCGGTAGCAGCGCCCTTCACGAAGTCGCGTCTGCTTATGTTATTTCTGTTTGTGCTCATTGGTTCTACTCCTCTTTCCCGTGCTTACTTGATGATGGTGATGTTGGCACCCACCCAGGGCAGGGCTTTGATGATGGCGAAATAGAGCAGCGCTCCCGCGACAAGGCCGATGCCAAGGCCTTTGGCGATGCCCTGCGTCCACTTCACGTCGCTGGCCACAACGTCATTCTGGTGGTTTTCCAGTTCGGCCTCGGTCTTCTGCACGGCCTTCCAACCTGGCCAGCCGTCCATGAACCAGACGTTGATCAGGAAGATGTTGATAAGCCAGATCATGGGAATCATGGGGAACTGCTGGGGATGGGAGAAGCCTTTCTGCGTGCCCAGGAACAGATGCGAGGTCTTGTAGTAGATCACGTACACCACCACGGCCAACGCAGCGGTCAGCAGGGTGCGGATGCAGACATTGACAGGGCGGCTGAATTTGGTCGGCCAGTTGTTGCAGTAGAAGTTCAGAAACAAGGTGGGCACGAGCCAGAAGATCGCCATTTCACCGACATGCAACCAGCGCCAGTCCGGAGCCATGAGGCGGCGGGTCCCGCGAATGGTCGTGCCCCAAACAAGATCCTGGGCGTAGAACAGGAAGAAACACAAGGCCACTGCGATGGCGATGATGCCGAAGAAGGAGGTGACGCGGCGCAGTCCGTCATGTTTGATCAGGTTGAAGGGGTAGCGTTCCCAAATGGTTTCGTACAGCCAGACCACCACGGTACAGCACATGATCCAGGCTATGTGGAAGTTGCCGGAAACCGTGTTGGCGAATTCTTCCCAGTAGGGCGGACAGATGGCCGTAAACTTTTGCCAGGGGTAGAAGAGGATGGCCATGTGGGAATGCATGGTCACAAAGTACACAATCATGCTGAGGAAGAAGGTCACCAGAACGATGGTGATGCCGCGTGCTGGCTGGCCAAGCTTCTGCCACGGGGCGTTTTCACAGGCCACCACCCAGCTCGGAGAGAGCCAGGATGCGATGGCCGCAAACATCATGATGGCTTCTGCCGCATACTCGATGGCGTAGAATTCCGTGATGCCCATGGCCATCAGCCGGTCAGGGTTGAAGTAGGCGATGCCGAAATTACCGAGGATTTCAACAAAGAAGCCCTTCATCAGGATGATCATGGCCGCCACGCTAACCAACGTGAGTACCGCCCCTTTGATCAGTGGATGGGTCTTGTTGAGCCAGCTTCTTTTGAATGGCCAGAAGTCGAAAATGTAGGCCAGCCAGATGAAGAGGATGAGGAGCCAGCGGCAGACCATGTAGCCCACATATGGGGTATACATGCGCATCAGGCCGCGTGGGTCCTGGAATATCCACCACGTGGCGTAGAAAAACGCCAGGATGAGGAATGTATTGACCAGTGCCGGGATCGGGCCGCTCCAGCGTTTGACCAGCTTCCGGCTTTCAAGGTAGCTCACGCTACTATTGTCCATGTCGTAACTCCTTAGCGAGTTTCCAGGGAGGATGATCAAGCCTCGCTGTCCAACTGCTCTTTCTTCGATGGTGTTGATTGTAGTTCCGGGTCCGGAACCAGGTTTTCCAATTGCCCAGGCGTCACAGTTGCCGGATCGATCCCCAGGGCCATGGCGCGGAGAAAACGTTCATTCTCGGTCAGGCGGATCCGTGTGGGCAGTACCGTCTGCTTCGGTGTTTTCGCTGCATCCACCGTCTGGTCCAAGACGGGAACAAAACGGCTGAAAAATTCTCTTCGCTTCATTTCAGCTTTCCGTTCGGTCATTCCCCGGGAAGCACGATGGAGGCAAAGGTGTGCATGCACTGAAGGGCCAGTTTTTCGGCCTCGTCGGCTCTGGAACTCTTCAGAGCGTTGAAAAGCTCCACATGGTACTCGAAGAGAAAGCCTGTCTGCACTTCGGCCAGCCCGGTTCCTGCGTGCTCCAGGTTGTGCGCCGCAGCCTGGAGCTCCTTCATGAGCAAGATCAGGTAGTCGTTGGCCGAGATTTTCGCCAAGGCCAGAAAAAAGGCGATATAGGCCCGGGTGAAGACGGTGCTGTCGAAATTGACGATGGCTTCGCCTAGGCGGGCAGTGGCGCTTTCCAGCGTAACGACATCCGAGGTGGTTAACCGGGAGGCCTGTTCGCGGGCGAGAGTTGGAATCACCAGAGTCAGGGTGTCCAGAATCTGCCGCGTGGCGATTTGCGACTTGCGTCTGCGGAGTTGATTCCAGCTGATGCGGCCATCCTTGCTTTTGAGGTAGCATCCGCTCTTTTGGCGAATTTCCACATAGCCCATGGTTTCGAGGTTGCAGAGCACTTCGCGGATGGTGTTGCGGCTGGTGTCGAACATCTCCGCGAGGCGGCGCTCGCCGGGCAGCCGGTCTCCAACGGAAAAAGATGTCCCTTTAAGCATGTCTGCGACTTTTTGACAGAGAATGGGGCGTTGAGTTGATGCCATATCTGGTCCAACCAGTTTTGAGTGTTTGTGATGTTTTGTGTCTTTCAAGCTTCTTTAGCGAGGGGGCGTGGATTCGCGCAAGCGTTTGTTATTAATTTCACACAAATCTGGTTGGGCCAGTTGGGGGGTGGGCAGAGGGTGAGGCTGGGTTGACGGTTTATGTCTATGAAATATAGGGAGTTAAGAGTTGTTGGGGAATTCAGGCGTGCACGTGCGAAAAAAACGCACTGAGGTGTTTCAGTGCGTTTTTCGTGTGGAGGAGAATTTTTGGTTGGACCAGTAGGGGGCGTTCTTGGACAAATTTGGAGCTTGCGGTGCTGGCGTGCTCGGCGTCGCTAACCGGCCGCCTTGAGGCAACGTTTCAAACCATTGAGGAATTCGGGATAGAGTTCATGAAGCGGGGCTGGGGCGTCCGGGTCGTAGTTTCCGGGCAGGCTCGAGCAGAAGATCAGCACGTTGGTCAGAACGTCGTTATCGAAAAAAGGTTGTGCATAGTAGGAGTGAATGCCTCGCGGAATGAACAGGGCCCAGTCGATCGGTTTGATGCTCTTGGACGTTTCCATGACCACATGGTGCGGTAGATTGAAGCGGACGATGTTTTCAGCGATGGACCCTTCGTAAGGATGTGTGTGATTTTCTGGAATGGTTTCGAAGGGCCCCCCCGCGCCGGTGACCAGCACCTTGTTTTCAGCGATGAAGATGCGTGAAAGCATGATGGCGTCCGTGGGCGAATTCGGGGGCAGGGCGTTGAGCATGGTTTGCAACAGATCCTTGATGGTCGTGCACGTGCCCATGGCTTCACTGATTTCCAGGGATGGCACGGATTCGTTGCCGCGCACGGGTACTCCTTTGCATGCCAGGCAGGTGTTCATGTGAGTCAGCGTGACCCATAGCAGATTTTCTTCGTCTCGGGCGATCGCTTGGATACGGGCCATGCACTGGTGATGCCTGCCCATGCTGTCGGTCACGTTCAGTTCACCGTTCCAGCAGTCGGAAAAGATCAGCCCCTCATATATCTGGAACAGTTTTACCCCGGAATTTTTTTGGAGTATCCTGTCTAAATCCAGGGTCGGAATGTCCTTGGCCGGGTAGTGCAGCATTCTTTGCGCGGCCTGGTTGGCCATAAATACTTTGCGGTCGGAGAAGCGGATGAGCAGGACCGGATCGTCCAGCAAGTCGATTTTGTCGCTTAGACCCGGACGTCCCTCGATGGAAAGGATTGTGTTCACGTGAGGACCGATGTCCATGAGCAGTCCTACAGAGCAGGTGGGAAACGCCGGGTCGGGCATGGCCATGATCTTGAGCCAACCCGTAGTGCCGTTTGAAGAGCGCATGCGGAAGGTGCAGGCTGAGGGCTGGCGATTGCGAATTTGATCGAAACAGTGGAAGAACCGTTCGCGGTCTTCTTTGAAGATCATCTGTCTGGCAAGTCCGGGATTCTGGAGAACCGACTTTGCCTGCTCCCCTAGTGAGGGGATGGTGTGCGCGTTGAGGAAGGTGATATCATTGCGCACGATGTCGACGCGCCAGGCAAGAGCTGGCAGCATGGCCAGATAGGCGGCCATGCACTCGTCGTCCCGTGCTTCCGTGCTTTCAAGGGGCGTAGGCATTAGTGATTCCTTGTTTGTGTGAGTGCGACTGCGGATTGCGCACGTTACTCTTGTATTGCCTCTGTTGGCAAACCTTCTGATGCGTTGGTCCTACCAGCTCCTGCGCAGACTACGCGTTCCGCTTGCTTGAGTTCGCCACACTGTCTTCATCGAATCCGCTGTGGACAAACGAGAAGATCGTTTGCTTTTTGTAATGGATTTATTGGGCTCGTTCCTTGGAAAAAAGCAAAAGAAAAAGGGTTGCAACATTTCTGCTGCAACCCTTTGACTTACTGGTGCCGAAGAGAGGACTCGAACCTCCACCGGGGAACCCCGACTAGACCCTGAACCTAGCGTGTCTACCAATTCCACCACTTCGGCGTGACGTGAGAAGCGTGTTTATGTGAGAGGTTTGGGTTTGGCAAGGGTTTTGTTGGCTTTTTTTTAATTAATTTTTTTTAATACGTGATTTCAGGGTTTTGGGTTGGCTCGGGGGCATTTTTCTCGTGCCAGTGCCTGTGTTGAAGCCTAGGTTCTTTTGGTATAGAGGCAAGCCAGCTTGTTGCCTGGAGGAAAAAATTTCATGCATTGCGTTACTTGGCCGGATCAGATCAGCGGCCTGGAAAAAGGGTCCTGCGTCACCATCGGCAATTTTGACGGGGTCCATATCGGACACCAGCGTCTCATTGCCCGGGTGCGGGACCTGGCTGCCGGTTTCGGCCTGCCGTCGGTGGTCATCACCTTCGAGCCCCATCCCCTGCGTTTTTTTACGGGAAAGAAAACCCCGCCTTTCATTACACTTTATGAACAACGGTCCGAACTCATCCGTGCCCTGGGCATAGATCATCTGCTCTGTCTTGAATTCAACCAGGAACTGGCGAGCATGAGCCCCGAGGATTTCGTGCGCCGCATTCTGGTTGAAGGCCTGCATGTCAGGGAATTGGTCATCGGTTATGACTACGCGTTCGGCAAGGGCCGGGGCGGCAATTACTCCCTGCTCACTCGGCTTGGGCAGCAGTGGGGGTTCGGCGTCGAGCAGCTTGAGCCCGTGATGGTCGATCAGGCCATTGTCAGTTCAACGCGCATCCGCGATCTGGTCGAGGCCGGGGACGTCTGGGCAGCCAAACCCCTCCTGGGACGATTCTACCGCGTGTCCGGAACCGTGGTTCACGGCCAGAACCGGGGTGGGCGTCTGCTTGGTTTTCCCACCGCCAACATGCATCTTGTCGACGAGCTTTTTCCCAAGACGGGCGTGTACTGTTGCTGGGCCGAACTGGATGGAGAGCTTCATCAGGCCGTGGCCAACATCGGTTACAACCCGACCTTCGGCAATGATGTGCTTTCCGTCGAGGTACATATCATGGATTTGAACGAGGACCTGTACGGACGCGCACTGAAGGTGCATTTCGTGCAGCGCCTGCGCGGTGAACGCAAGTTTTCCGGGCTCGATGAACTCAAGGCGCAGATCGGCAAGGACATCACCCTGGCCCGGACCATCCTGGTCCTGCCCGAAGCCAGGCTGGTCTGAGGCGGATACATGCGCGCGTTTTTCAGGTCTTTGTTCAAGATTCCCATGGAGCTGGCTCACAGCTACCATTCCGTACTGAGTTTCAAGTGGTTGGCGCTCGGAATCGTGGTCGGGGCCATGACGGGCCTCGGGGCCGTGCTCTTCTATGTCGCCATCGAATGGTTGCAGCATCTGCTGCTTACGACCTGGGCCGGTTTTAGCCTGCCGGTGCCGGCGGGCGAGAATCTGTTTTCAGGCGAGGCAGGAGCTTTTCGGCCCTGGCTGCTCTTTGTCTTTCTGGGCGTGATTGGCCTTTTCACGGGCTACCTCCTGCGGCGCTTCGTGCCCCAGACCCGTCACGGCGGCACGGACGGGACCGATACCATGATCAAGGCCTTTCATCATCAGGAAGGACACATCACGCCTTCCGTGCCGGCCATGAAGGTGGGTACGTCCATCCTGACCATCGCCGCCGGAGGCAGCGCCGGACGCGAAGGGCCCATCTCCCTGCTCGGGGCCGGGTGCGGTTCCTGGCTGGCCGGCAAGCTGCGCCTTTCGGCCAAGGAGCGGCGCATCCTGCTTCTGGCGGGGGCGGCCGGAGGCCTTGGCGCAATTTTTCGCGCTCCCCTGGGCGGTGCGCTCACTGCCGTCGAGGTCATCTACCGCGAGGACTTCGAGGCCGAGGCGCTGCTCCCCTCCATCATTTCCTCCGTGGTTTCCTACTCCCTGTTCACTCTGGTTTTCGGGTCCGAGCCCATTTTCGGGATTCCGAAGTTCGAATTTTCCGACATCCGCGAGCTGCCCGTCTACGCAATTCTGGGGCTGGTTTGCGCGGCCACGGGTTGGTTCTACGTGCGCACCTTTCGCTTCATCAAGTTCAAGGTGTTCTGGCCCCTGACCGATCGGTTCGGATTTGTACCGGCGGTGGCCTTGGGCGGATTGGGCATGGCCAGTATAGGCTACCAGTTCCCGGAGCTGCTGGGCGGCGGGCAGGGCTGGCTGGAGCTGGCCATGCTCGGCAAGCTGTCCGTGACCATGATGGCCGGGATGATCGTGGGCAAGACGCTGGCCACGTCCGTGGTCCTCGGTTCGGGCATGAGTGGCGGCATGTTCGCCCCGGCCCTCTTCGTGGGCGGCATGAGCGGGGGCGTGGTTGGCACCATGGCGCAGCGCCTGTTTCCTTCCGTGGTGGTCGAGCCGGGGGGCTATGTTCTGGTGGGCATGGCCGCCTTCTTCTCCGGGGTGGCCAATGCGCCCATCGGCCCGCTGGTCATGGTATGCGAGTTGACACAGGGTTACGGACTGCTCGCTCCGCTGATGCTGGCCACGGCCATCGCGCTGGTTCTGGGGCGGAACGTGTCCCTGTATGAAAATCAGGTCGACAACAAGTTCGAGTCCCCGGCCCATGTCGGCGACGCGACCATCAACATTCTTGAACGGGAAAAGGTCGAGGCGCACTACAAGCCAAGCCGGGTGACCATCGTGGAGGAAGGGACGCATTTCGGCGCCCTGACCGACATCATCGTCAATTCCAACGAATTGTGTTTTCCGGTGCGCGGCGCGGATGACAGGATAACCGGGATGCTTGCGGTGCAGGATCTGCGCAAGGTCCTGTTCGAGGATACCTTGTGCGAATTGCTCGTGGCCGGCGATGTGGCCCGAAAGGTCGTCGTGTTGCGGCCTGACGAGGACCTGTACACGGCCCTGCTCAAATTCGTGGAATCGGATCTGCCCCAGCTGCCCGTGGTGGACAGCGAGAATCCCACCAAGGTGCTCGGCATGCTGGCCAGGGAAGACGTATTCACGGCCTATGCCAAGACCTTGAAGACCATGAAGGCGCTGACCTGATCCTTGCCCCGCCGGAAGCGGAGCGAAGTCGGCACGAGCCCGTGCTTGTGCGGCACGGGCGTGCGGTTTTGGATGGACTGCCTGGTTTGCACGGGCCAAAAAAGAATCCCCACTTCAAAAGCGGGGATTCTTTTTTTTAAGCGGCCCGGTAATGCGCCGGAAACCTAGACCTTGGCAGCCTGCAGTTCCTCGGTGGAGTAACCCCAGCCCACATTGTGGGGAGCGAGGAGTTCTTCGCGGAAGAAGCGGGGTAGCTGGTCGTCTTCGTCGGTGAAGCCGGCGCGCTTGTTGAAGTCCAGTTCGTCCTTGAGGCAGTTCACGCCGATACCGATCATCTCGTCGACGCTCATCTCCTTGCCGGTCAGGCCGGAGATCAGCTTGGCCATGCAGGGCACGCCGCGTGCGTCGTCAAGAATCGCAAAGGCCACGAACAGGCAAAGGCCCAGCGAGTCGACGGCCGCAGTGGCGATCTGCAGGTTCTTGGAGATCTCGATGTTGCCTTCCTTCTTGTGACCGTCGACGTCGCCGCCGACTTTCAGCACGTTCTGACATACGCCGTAGCCGGCGGTGTGGTCAGCGCCCATGGGGGTCGTGGCGTAGGTCACGCCGACACCCTTGACCGCGCGCGGGTCATAGGCGGGCAGGGCCTGGTTCTTGACCACGGGGATGCGGTCCACGCCGAAAGCCTTGGCCGTGTAGGAAGTGCCGTTGCCGTAGATGCGGCCCAGCGGATCACTCGTGCCGACTTTGTTCAGTTCGGCCAGAACGCCCTTGCTGTCGCCCCAGGCGAGCGTGCCGCCTTCCATGGCCATGGCCATGGTGTTGGCCATCTCGATGGTGTCCACGCCCACTTCGTCGCAGGTGCGGTCCATGGCGGCGATGTCGTCAAGATTGTCGATCAGCAGGTTGGCGCCGAAGCCCCAGATGGTCTCGTACTCGAAGCCGGTGGTCAGGTACTTGCCGTCCGCGCCGTGGTAAACCTGCGAGCACTGGATCACGCAGCCGGTGTGGCAGCCGTGCTTGACCTTACCGCCGCGCTTCTCGATGTTGGCGGCCAGGGTCTCGCCGGAGATCTTCTCGGCGCCGTCGAACTTGCCCATGCGGAAGTTCTTGGTCGGCAGGGCGCCGGCCTCGTTGATGACGTTGACCAGAACGGCGGTGCCGAATCCGGGCAGGCCCTGGCTGGTGACGGGATGGTTGCGCAGCACGTCGACCCATTCCTTGCGGGCTTCCTTGAACAGTTCCTCGTTGCCGTAGACGGTCTTGGCGTTGGCGTCGCCGTCAAGGATGATGGCCTTGACGCCCTTGGAACCCATGACCGCGCCCAGACCACCGCGACCGGCAGAACGGGAAGGCAGGCCTTCAGGATCGGAGAACTGGATGGTGGAAGCGCACAGGCACTGCTCGCCGGCAGGTCCGACCAGGGCGGTCACGGCCTTGTCGCCGTATGCGGCCAGGAGTTTTTCCTGGGCGGCGTAGTTGCGCATGCCGGTCACGGTGGAATCCTTGAAAACGACCTTGTCTGCGGAGATGAAGATCTCCTGCATGGGGGAACCAGCCTCGGGCTTGTCTTCGAGGATGACGGCCAAGAGGTCCAGCTTGGGCAGGGTGTGCGCGAACTGTCCGCCGGAATTGCTCTCCTTGATGCCGCCGGTCAGGGGCGACTTGGCGCCGACGGAGATGCGGCCGGAGTTGGCGGCATTGGTCGGGGCAAGCACGCCTGCCGCGAAAATCAGCTTGTTTTCAGCGGAAAGCGGGTGACAGTTTGCCGGGACTTCCTTATTGACCACTCTTGAGGTCAGGGCACGACCTCCAAGACCGGCTAACTCGCCGAGTTCTTCAAACTTGAAGCTTTTGGTTCTGGTATTGATTCGTAGGATTTTCATGAAGACTCCTTGAAGGTTGAGCGCGGTTGCGCGTGTTGAACTTGCTTTTAAGAGCATGTTAGCAGACAGTCTTCATGGAAAGTCAAGAAAAAAGGGGGTTTATGTCATGGAAGGCATAACTTGTGCGGCGTCAAATCAATTGGTTCTGACCATCCCGGAAACTTCAGCCAAAATCTGGCACGGCTTGCTCAGGCGCGGGGTGGGTGTTTTTCTGGAGCAGGCGGTCAGTGTGCGCGATTTCATGACCGAAATCCTCGGAATGGATTTGCACTATGCGACCAACAGCGTTCCGGGACTCTTTTTAAACAACGCACCCGTTGACGAATGGCGGGAGGAGCTTGTCGGCGACGGCGACGAATTGGGCATGAGCGGGACCATGCCGGGCCTGTGCGGCATAGCCCTGCGCCGGTCGAGTCCCATCCGGGCATTTCGCCCCGATCTGGTCAGTCGCCATGACGATGAGAAAAGCAAGGGCGGAGTGGCCGTGGTCAAGATGTTCAATTTCGTGGCGCTGGATTGCTTCAAGCCGGTCCTGAAGCGCGGGGTTGTCGTCTCCCCGCAGGCCGTGTTGCAATACGTGGACGATCAGCAGATCGATTTGCAAGAGTGTGATTGCGAGTGGAACGGATCTTCCGCGAGTCCCTCCGAGGTGCGAGAGATTTTGGCCGGAGCGTGCGAGGACATTACCCTTGTGGTAAGGATGAACGCTGCATGATCCCGGACATGTTCCGGGGACGTGGTGGTTGCGGATGGCTGGCCGCGTTGCTGGCCATCGCGCTTTTGTGCGCAGGCCTGAGCGGATGCGGTTCGAAGTATGTTCCCGGAATCAGCATTCCCCCGGCCCCATCGAAGAAGGCCCCTCCCGCGCCTGCCGGCAAGGGAGGAACATACAAGCCCTACACCGTGCTCGGACAGACCTATTATCCGCTGGGTTCCGCCGAAGGATACTCCGAAACGGGGATCGCCTCCTGGTATGGCTCGGATTTTCACGGTAAGAAGACGGCTAACGGCGAGCGCTACGACATGTATCAGATGACGGCTGCGCATCGCATTCTGCCCATGCACACGCGCCTGGTGGTCAGGAACCTGGACAACGGGCGCACGACCGAGGTGCGGGTTAACGACCGCGGCCCGTTCGTAGGCAATCGCATCATCGATCTGTCATATGCGGCGGCGAGCGTTCTGGGAGTTGTCGGCCCGGGGACGGCGCGGGTCAGTTTGCAAACCATTGCCGGGCAGCGCATTCAGTATGTGGGACCGTTCTATGTGCAATATGGGGCGTTCGTGGTCGAGGAAAATGCGCGCAGACTCAGATCGCGTCTTGTTTCCCGGGGTTTTGCGGGCACCAGGATCGCCAAAGGCGAGTTGCACGGCACTACGTTCTGGCGGGTGCAGGTCGGGGCTTTCTCCAGCCTTGGCGAAGCGGAGTCGATGCGGCTGCGCTTGACCAAAGAAAGCCCGGGGTGCTTTATTATTGCGGATTGAGCTCGGCTCGTAGCTTGCGCGAAATTCGGAAGACCACAACCTTGCGCTCGGACAGGATTATGGATTCGCTGGTCTGGGGGTTGCGGCCCTTGCGCGCGTCTTTTTCGTAGGCTTCGAACTTGCCGAACCCGCTGATGAGAAGGGAGTGGTCTTTCTTGACCGCTTCCTTCATGATGTCGAGCATGGTTTCAACCTGCGCCTTGACCTCGGCACGATTGCGCTCCGACTTTTCGTAAATGTTGTCGACAATTTCTGCTTTCGTCAGCGTATTGTTGCTCATCAGTCCTCCTGGTCCGGGAACTTCCCGGATGACGATATGTCTATCTTCCTGAAATAAAGACGATTTTTGGAAGAATGGTCGTAAGTTGCCGCTTGAAATGGCTATTCTTGAATGTGCAATATCCAACGTAGATTTTTTTTTCAAGCCTAACAGCTTGTTTTTTTTTCTTTTTGGCAAATATGACAAAAATTTCGAGGCATCATTTTTCCCATCCTGAGCCGTCGCAAAAGAGACTCAGGCTTCTTCCGGTTTTTTTGCCCTTCGCCGGCTGTCCCAGCCGTTGCGTTTTCTGCGATCAGCATGCCCAGACAGGGCTCGGGGGCCTTCGGCTTGAAGACGCTCTGGACGCCCTGCACGAACGTCTGTCCCTGGAGAGCGGGCCATTTGGGCTGGGTTTTTTTGGGGGGACGTTCACGGGCCTCGATCTTGCCTGGCAGAAACGTTTTCTGGAGCTTGCGGCGCGTTTCGCGGGGCCGGGCGGGCTGGTCCATTTGCGCGTCTCCACGCGCCCCGATCGCGTGGACCTTCAATCCCTCGGGCGGTTGCGCGAGCACGGCGTGTCCATGATCGAGCTTGGCGTGCAGACCTTCGCCTCGCCCGTGCTGGAAGCGAGTGGGCGGGGTTATGACGGGGCCGTGGCCGAAAGGGCCTGTGCCATGGTCCGGGAGGCCGGCCTTGAGCTTGGCATCCAGCTTCTGCCGGGGCTGCCCGGACATGATGCGGCCTTGTGGCGGGAAGACGTGCGCAGGACCCTGGCCCTGGGCCCGGACGTGGTGCGCATCTATCCGTGCGTGGTGGTGCGGGGCACTGGCCTTGCGGACATGTACCTTCGCGGCGAATACGCGCCCTGGTCGCTTGAGACCGCCGTTAACGAGAGTGGCCGGGCCCTGCTTGATTTCTGGAAGGCGGGAGTGCGGGTCATCCGTCTGGGCCTCGCCGGAGAACCGGGGTTGCTCGAACGTCTGCTGGCAGGGCCCTGGCATCCGGCCTTCGGCAACATGGCGCGCTCCCTGGCCTTGAGGCTTTTTCTGGAGGAGAGGCTCGCCGGTCGGACCGGACGGGTGACAAAAATTTTTCTGCCCTTACGTTTAGGCGGCGAACTTTGGGGGCATGGCCGGGTCAATGCCGAGGCGTTGGCCCGGCTTGGCATCGTGAGGGAAAACGTGAATTTCTGGTCCGAGCCGGACATTGCCCTGGAATTGGAGGAACAATGAAACAAGTGCGTATACATACTATAAGTCTGGGCTGTCCGAAGAATCGGGTGGACACGGAATGGATGCTGGGCGGGTTCGGCTCGTCGTTTGTCAACATCGCCGAACCCGATGGCGCGGACGTGGTGCTGATCAACACCTGCGGCTTCATCGAGCCCGCGGTCAGCGAATCTCTTCAGGTCATTCTCGACATGGCCCGGCATCTGGCCGACCTTGATCCCCGGCCCAGCCTCGTGGTCACGGGTTGCCTGGTGTCCCGTTACGGTCAGGACCTGCGCGGAGAATTGCCGGAAGTGGACCTTTTCTTGGAAATTGGCCGTCAGGGAGAGCTTGGTCAGCGGTTGCAGGAGCTTGCCGCGCTGCGGGAAAACGTGCGTCCGGGGCTGGAGTCCGCACTTGGCGGATTTTCGGCGGCACGCCTTTTGACCACGCCGCCGAGCTTTGCCTACCTGAAGATCGCCGAAGGGTGCGACAATCGGTGTCGCTTCTGCACCATCCCCTCCATCCGCGGTCCGCTGGTCAGCCGGGACGAGGCGCGGATTCTCGACGATGCGCGGCGCTGCCTGAATCAGGGCCGCAAGGAACTGGTGCTCATTGCCCAGGATGTGACCGCCTACGGCCGGGATCGGGGACAAAAGGCACTGCGTGGCCTGCTTGAAAAGCTTGCGCCCCTGAACGGGCTTGAATGGATGCGCCTCATGTATCTGTACCCGGCCGGGCTTGACGGCGACCTGCTGCGCTTTCTGTCCGAGCTTGGCAAGCCCTTCATTCCTTATTTCGACATCCCGCTGCAGCACGCCCATCCGGACATCCTGGCCTCCATGGGACGTCCTTTCCAGCGCGATCCCCGGGCCGTTGTGGAGCAGGTCCGCGAATTTTTCCCCGAGGCGGCGCTGCGCACGACCTTCATCGTCGGCTATCCCGGAGAGACCGAGGAGCGTTTTCGGGCGCTTGAGTCTTTTGTGCGCGAGGTGAGGTTCATGCATCTGGGGGTCTTCCCCTACTACGCCGAGGACGGATCCGAGGCTGCGCTCCTGCCGGATCAGCTGCCTGAGGAGGTCAAGGAGGAGCGCCGGGATCGCATCATGCAGATGCAGGCCGAAATCAGCGAGGATCTGCTTGCCGGATTCGAGGGTCAGGAGTTTGACGTGCTGGTGGACCGGGCTCATGAGGAGTGGCCCGGGCTTTACGAAGGCCGGGTCTGGTTTCAGGCCCCGGAGGTGGACGGGATCACCTATGTCAGCGGCGATATGGTCGGGCCCGGCAAGATGGTCCGGGCCGTGATCGAGGAGGTCAAGACATACGATCTGGTGGCCCTGGCGTAGGCGCCGAAAGGGGTATGAAGTGCGTTTTACGCCAAAATGATTTTTGATCTCAATGTATTATATACATGAATTGGATTTTTTTCCGGAGATTATTCTGGTTGTCAAGGTAGATTCACTCTGCTAGGACTGCCCAAATTTATTTTGTTAGGGGGTAAACATATGAACAACACTCAAACCACGCCAGAGTCCATGAACGATTTCGACATGGAGATGGATTTTGAGTCTCAACTCGAGAACTATCTCAACTCCGATTTCGGTGATATCGAAGAGGGAGTGATCGTTTCGGGCGAGGTCGTGAAGATTGATGACAGCTACATTCTCGTGGATGTCAATTTCAAGTCCGAAGGTCAGATTCCGCTCGATGAGTTCATGGAAAACGGCCAGGTGACCGTCAAAGTTGGCGACACAGTCGACGTATATGTTGTCCGTAAAAATGAGCGTGAAGGCTCCATTGTCCTGTCCAGGGAAAAAGCCAAGCGCATGCAGGTCCTGGACGAACTGGAAAAGTTGCTCGACTCCGGCGATGTCGTGGTCGGCCGCATCGTGCGCCGCATCAAGGGCGGCTATGTTGTAGAAATCAAGGGGATCGAGGCCTTCCTGCCCGGCTCCCACGTCGATCTTCGTCCGGTTCCGGACATGGATGCCCTGGTCAACCAGGATTTCGAATTTCGCGTGCTGAAGATCAATCGCCGCCGCAGCAACGTTATTGTTTCCCGTCGTGTGCTTCTTGAAGAAGATCGCGACCGCAAGCGCGGCGAATTGCTGACCACCCTCGAAGAGGGCCAGTCCGTTAGCGGCGTGGTCAAGAACATCACCGAATACGGTGTGTTCATCGACCTCGGCGGCCTCGACGGTCTGCTGCACATCACCGACATGTCCTGGAAGCGCATCAAGCATCCCAAGGAAATGGTCCAGCTGGGCGACGAGCTGACCTTGAAGGTTCTGTCCTTCGACAAGGACGAAAAGAAGGTTTCCCTGGGCCTCAAGCAGCTGGTTATGGATCCTTGGGCCAACATCTCCGAGAAGTACCCCGAGGGCCACAAGCTCACCGGCAAGGTCACCAACCTGGTCGACTACGGTGCGTTCGTGGAGCTGGAAGCCGGCGTCGAAGGCCTGGTGCACATCTCCGAGATGTCCTGGACCCGCAAGCTGCGTCACCCCTCCCAGATGGTCCGTCCCGGCGACGAAGTGGATGTCATCATCCTTGGCGTCGACGTGGACCGCAAGCGCATCTCCCTCGGCATGAAGCAGGTCGCCCCCAATCCTTGGGATCTGGTGGCCGAGAAGTACCCCGAAGGCACCATCCTTGAAGCCAGCGTCAAGAACATCACCGAATTCGGTCTGTTCATCGGCATCGAAGACGGCATCGACGGTCTGATCCACGTGTCCGACCTGTCCTGGACCAAGAAGATCCGTCACCCCAACGAGCTCTACAAGGTGGGCGACGTTGTCCGCGCCAAGGTTCTGACCGTGGACAAGGAGAACGAGAAGTTCACCCTGGGCATCAAGCAGCTGGCCGACGATCCGTGGCTGGACGTGCCCAACCGCTACCCCGTGGGCACCATGCTGACCGGCACCATCACCAACATCACGGATTTCGGTCTGTTTGTTGAGGTCGAGGAAGGCATCGAAGGTCTGGTTCACGTCAGCGAGATGAGCAAGAAGAAGATCAAGAGCCCCAAGGAAGCCTTCAACGAAGGTGACTCCATCGAGGCCAAGGTCATCCATGTCAGCGCCGATGAGCGCCGCCTGGGTCTTTCGCTCAAGGCGCAGGAGCCCGAGCGTAAGCGCAGTGGTGGCGCCGGTGAATTCCGCACCACCCAGAGCGGTTCCATGACCGGCAGCAACCTCGGCGACATGATCCGTCAGAAGATGGAAGAGAATGCCGAAAACGGCTCCGAGCCCGAAGCCGAGACCGAAGCCGGGACCGAAGAAGAATAGCCTGACGGCAGCTTCGTGCCCGTTATCCAAGCATGACGCGAGGCTGCATCCGTAAAGGGTGCGGCCTCGCTTTTTTTTAAAGGACCATGAAGATGATTGAAAGCAGACTCGACAGTGCCGCCAAAAAGCGGCTGGCCACGTTGAAAGCCGGAGAGCGCATCGATCCGGAATTCGCCCTGAAAATTGCACGCGAGGCCTCGGTGCACGAGTTGGGCGAGGCGGCCCTCAAGCAGCGCCGGGCGCGGCACGGCGACAAGGCCTACTACGTCTACAACCAGCATCTCAACTATACCAACGTGTGCCGCAATCAGTGCCGCTTCTGTGCATTTTTCAAGAAGGCCGGGGAGGAAGGGGGGTACACCTACTCGCTGGAAGAGGCCAGAAAGCGCCTCATGGACCGCATCCACGAACCCATCCGCGAGATTCACATCACGGGCGGCCTGAATCCGGATCTGCCCTATCAGTACTACCTCGACCTTTTGGCCCTGTGCAAGGAAGTGCGGCCCCAGGCCGTGGTCAAGGCCTTCACCGCCGTGGAGGTGGCTCACTTCGCTGACACTTTGGGCACGGACGAGGCAACGGTGCTCCGCGAGATGAAGGCCGTGGGCCTGGACGCTCTGCCCGGCGGCGGCGCCGAGGTCTTTTCTCCCGCCATGCGTGAGCAGCTGTGCCCGGAAAAAGTAACCGCCGATCGCTGGCTGCACATTCACGGCCTCGCTCACGACATGGGCATGAAGACCAATTCCACCATGCTTTTCGGGCATATCGAGTCCTGGGAGGACCGCATCCACCACATGGAACGCCTGCGCGTCGCCGAGGACGAGAAGCCCGGCTTCATCGTCTTCATTCCCCTGGCCTATCAGCCGCACAACAACGCGCTGGGCGCCGCCGGTCCCACGGGTGAGGAATACCTGCGCACCATTTCCGTGGCGCGCCTCTTTCTGGACAATATTCCGCACATCAAGGCCTACTGGGCGTTTTCCGGCATCAAGGCCGCGCAGATGGCGCTCTGGGCCGGAGCCGACGATTTCGACGGCACCATAGTGGAAGAGAAGATCGGGCATGCGGCAGGCGCCGATTCGCCCAAGGGGATGACCATCTCCGAGCTGGTCGAAACCATCTCCGCCACGGGTTTTACCCCGGTGCAGCGAGATACGTTCTTCCACGAATTGTAGGCCCCTGTCCGGCTGTCGACGCAGAGCAGGCGAGAGCAGGATCGGGCCTTTTTCCTTGACTTTTTTGGTCAAGATATGGTTGTGAAAAGTTCCACATACGAATTTCTGGGACACGTTACGAGGAGGGAGTCATGCTGGGTGAGCTTTTTGGGAACATGCTGCACAGTACGGTGCAGGGCTTCATCGGGGTCATCGGGATTTTCACGTATCTTGCGGCCATTGTCATTGCCGCGATTTACCGCATCAAGGAAGGCATGAAGGAAGGCCATCATTAGAAAGGCTTCCTTGCGGGATTTTTTAAGCGCGGCTCTGTCCGCGCTTTTTTTATGTCCATTCCTCATCCGGCCTTGCCAATAGACCTCTCTCTTCCCTATCGTGACAGTCAGAATCATCGGAGGTTATTCATGGACGCAAGGCACAGTCTCGGCGATCTCGACATTTATCTCTTCAAACAGGGGCGGCATACCCGTCTGTACGAACATTTCGGAGCGCACCCCGAGTCCCTGGGGCCGGAATCAACAGGAACCCGTTTCGTGGTCTGGGCACCCAACGCCGCGTTTGTCTCGGTCATCGGCGATTTCAATGCCTGGGACCGCAACGTCGCGCCCATGACTATGCGCGCGGACAGCTCTGGAGTGTGGGAATGCTTCGTGCCCAAGGCGAAACACGGGCAGCGCTACAAATACTATCTTTCCTGGCCTGGTGGTGAAGGGGAACGGGCCGATCCCTTTGCCCTTTTGAGTGAGGAGCCTCCAGCCACGGCTTCCATCATCTGGGACCTGAATTATGTCTGGGAGGATGGGGACTGGATGCAAACCCGCTCCGGACGCAACGCCCTCGACAGTCCATGGTCCATTTACGAGCTGCATCTGGGATCCTGGCGGCGCGACGAGCACGGGAATTTTCTCGGCTATCGCCAAATGGCTCATGATCTGGCGGCCTACGTCAAGGATGCCGGCTTCACCCACGTGGAGATCATGCCCGTGGCGGAGCATCCTTTTTACGGTTCCTGGGGATACCAGAGCACCGGCTATTTCGCGCCCTCCAGCCGTTACGGCTGCCCGCAGGATTTCCGCTACTTGGTCGATGTCCTGCACCGCGAGGGAATCGGGGTCATTCTGGACTGGGTCCCCGGACATTTTCCCACGGATGTGCATGGCTTGGCCAACTTTGACGGGACGGCCCTGTTCGAGCACGCCGACCCGCGTCAGGGTTTTCACCCTGAATGGAAGAGCGCCATCTTCAATTACGGTCGCTACGAGGTGGCCGGATTTCTCATCTGCAACGCCATGTACTGGATTCGCGAGTTTCACCTCGACGGGCTGCGCGTCGATGGTGTGGCATCCATGCTGTATCTTGATTATGCGCGGCAGCATGGCGAATGGGTGCCCAACCGCTACGGGGGGCGAGAGAATCTCGCCGCCATTGAGCTTCTACAGGAGCTCAACAAGGCCATCTACGAGGAATTTCCCGATGTGCAGACCATCGCCGAGGAATCCACCTCATGGCCCATGGTTTCAAAGCCCGTCTATCTGGGGGGGCTTGGGTTTGGGCTTAAATGGAACATGGGATGGATGAACGATTCCTTGACCTATATGGAGCTCGATCCGATTTTCCGCAAATTCCACCACAATCTGCTTACCTTTGCCCTGTGGTACGCCTACGCCGAAAACTTTGTGCTGCCTCTCTCCCACGACGAGGTGGTCTACGGAAAGAAGTCGCTGCTGTCGAAGATGCCGGGGGATTACTGGCAGAAGATGGCCGGGGTGCGGGCTCTTTTCGGTTACATGTACGGGCTGCCGGGCAAGAAGCTGCTCTTCATGGGTGCTGAATTCGGACAATGGCGAGAGTGGAACCACGATCTGTCCCTGGATTGGGATCTGCTGAATTTTCCGGCTCATGACGGTATCCGCGCCTGGGTCCGGGATCTGAACCGGGTTTACCGGGAATGCGGGGCCCTGCATGAGCTTGATTTCAGCCCGGAGGGATTCGTCTGGGAAAATTGTCATGATTCCGACCAGAGCGTGCTGAGCTTCTTCCGCAGGGACAAGGCGGGGCGGCCGGTCCTGGTGATCTGCAATTTTACCCCGGTGCCCCGCGAAAACTATGCCGTGGGCGTGGACACAGGCGGCACTTGGCGCGAGATCCTGAACTCCGATAGCCATGCCTACGGTGGCAGCGGGGCTGGCAACATGGGACAGGTCCGGGCCGAGCCCATTCCCGTGCACGGTTTTGCCTACTCCGTGAACCTGATTCTTCCGCCTTTGAGCGTGCTCTTTTTTGAGCCGGCAGAGGGGGGCGCATGAATCTTGCGCGAAGATGCGGAGTGCTGCTGCATGTCTCTTCCCTGCCAAATCGGCACGGGGTCGGTGATTTTGGTCCCCGCGCCCATGAATTCATCGATTTTCTGGCCGATGGCGGGCAGGAGGTGTGGCAGATGCTCCCTCTTGCGCCCATCAATGCCGGAGCGGGCAATTCCCCATACAGCAGCTACTCGGCCTTTGCCGGGAACACGCTTTTCATAAGCCCCGAGCTCTTGGTGCGCCAGGGCGTGCTCCGGTCCCGGGACGTGGAGCCGTTGCCCGATTTTCCCCTGGACCGGGTGGACTACGGGGCGGCTGCCGCCTGGCGGGAAAAGATTCTGGAGCAGGCCTTTGACAATGCATTCCCCGGCTTGCGCGCGGACTCGGGCTTTGACGCCTTCTGCCGCAAGGCGGATTTTTGGCTTGACGACTACTGCCTGTTCGCGGCCCTGAAGCGTGAGCACAAAGGTGTACCGTGGCTGAGCTGGCCGCGCGGTCTGCGTCTGCGGGAGCCTGACGCCCTGGAGCAGGCCCGCGAGCGCCTTGGGTACGATATTTTGCGGGAACGCTATTTTCAGTATCTTTTCAGCCTGCACTGGAAAAATCTGCGCGATTATGCGGCTACGCGCGGGGTATCCCTGCTCGGGGACGTGCCTATCTACGTCAGTCTCGACAGCAGTGACGTCTGGGCACACAGGGAGCTTTTTGAACTCGACCGCGAAGGCCTGCCCATCTACTGCGCCGGCGCGCCCCCGGATTATTTTTCCGAAACCGGGCAGATGTGGGGCAATCCCGTCTATGACTGGGCTTTTCAGGAAAAGGACGGTTTTTCATGGTGGGCCGAGCGGCTGCGACACGAGAGCGAGCGCTTCGACATGATCAGGCTCGATCATTTTCGCGGATTTTGCGGGTTCTGGCAGGTGCCGGCCTGTGAGCCTACGGCGGAAAACGGACTCTGGATCCCAGGGCCCGGAGCCCGTTTTTTCAGCGCAATGAAGGAGCGGGTGCCGGGCTTGTGCATTCTGGCCGAGGATCTGGGAGTCATTACGGCGGACGTGGTTGAGCTCATGCACGAGTTCGGTTTCCCGGGCATGAAGATTCTGCAATTCGCCTTTTCTGCGGACATGGGAAAGAACTCCTATATTCCGCACAACATACCCGTGCAAAGCGCGGTTTATACCGGAACTCACGACAACAACACCTCTCGGGGCTGGTTTTCGGACGAGCTGGATGAGGAGGGGCGGAGGCGTTTTTGCGATTATGCAGGTCGGCATGTGTCCGCAGATAGCGCGGCCGACGTCATGATCCGAATGGCGCTCGGCAGCGTGGCCGCCCTTTGCATCATTCCCATGCAGGATTATTTGAACCTTGGCGCGGACGGTCGGATGAATATGCCGGGAGTCGCGGGTGGCAACTGGGGCTGGCGGTTGCGTTCTGATATGACCACGAGGGGACTGGCGGAAAGAATGCTTTTTCTGGCCCGGATTTATGGACGCACGGAAGGCTGATTCATGTGTGTAGGGCTGGTAAAAGCATAAAAAAAACCCTGCGTGAGCAGGGTTTTTTTTGGAAAAACAGCTGAATTAAACGCAGCCGGTGGGCTTGGGCAGGCCAGCCATCTTGCAGGCGCCTTTGCCGGGGCCGGAGGGGAAAAGTTCGTAGATCTGCTTCAGCTTGTAGCCGGTGGACTTGGAAAGAATACGGACCATGGGGGCAATACCGTTCTTCTTGTAGTAGTCCTGCAGGAAGTCGAGAATCTGCTGGTGAGCTTCGGTGATTTCGGAAATGCCTTCGCTCTCCTTGACGTATTCAGCCCATTCCGGACCCCAGTCTTCAAACTTCAGCAGAAAACCGTCTTCGTCGATTTCGAAACTTTTACCCTGAAATTCGATCATTGCCATGCTCAATTCCTCCTTAGATGTTGTTCTTCAAAATTTTTCCTTCCGGAAAAAGAGTTTGCAAAGACTCCCCCTATGGGGAAGGACTATTTTTGTCAATGAGAGTCGGCATCCTTCCCCGTCAAGTCAACACTACCGGCCTCTCTAGCAGATAGGGGACTATACTTCAACAGGAAAGACGAAAGTCGGTCCGGGCGACGAGCTACTTGAAATCCCGGATAATTATCTGTTCCTTGCGCATTCTGCACCAGGTGGGGCGCTCGTCTTCCTCTGGGATGGGACGCTGGCTCGGTGGCCCGACATTGCAGACCCGCTGACCTTCCACATAGCTGAGCAAGGGACAATTCGCGCATTTGGTCACGACGAAAATCATGTTTTTTCCGTGGTTTATGAAGTTTACGCCCTAGACGTCGGCGGGCAGGGGGATTTCATGACAGTACTCGTCCCACTCCGCACAGGCCAGGCCCACGGGCTGTTCAAAACTGGCCTGACAATGGGCGCACAGTATCTTCAAGGTCGCATCATTTCCGAACGCTTCCTGCATGGCCTCTTTCGTGTGATGCGCCTCGGTGCGATGTCCGCACTCGGGGCAGGTGGCGGATACGGTGAATTCCTTGGTCACGGAGTTTCTCCTCTAGGATGGTGAATCTGTATCGGGAATGAATGACTCATAAGTACTCGCGGCGTGCGCGTCAAAGTCAAATCCGGTAAGTTTCGGAAAGCCGTGTGGCAAAGGGTTCGTCCGGCTCTGCGCGAAGCGGGCTAAAGATAAGGCGAAAAGAGCCAGAAAAAGGCGTCCCTCAGCCGCACGGGCAGGGAACGTCCGGCAAGTTCCTGTCGGGTTATCGGGCGACTCCTGGCCATGATGGTGTCGAAATGCCGCGTCAACTGGATGGCCAGGTGCTGGTCCAGGACTTCCAGGGTCAGTTCGAAATTGAGCCGCAGGCTGCGGCTGTCCAGGTTGGCTGAGCCAAGGTGCACGTAGCAACCGTCCACGAGCATGAGCTTGGTGTGATTGAAGGGCGCGGGCTGGAAGGCGATGCTGATCCCGGCGCGTAGCAGCTCGTCGAGGATGTGGCTGCAAGCCCAGTGTACAAAGGGGATGTTGTTGCGGCCCGGCAGCAGGATCTCGACCGTGACCCCGCGGTAGCGGGCCGACATCAGGGCGCTCAGAAACGTGCGCGGGGGAAGGAAGTAGGGCGTCATGATCCTGATGCTCGTCGTCGCGGCGGAGATGATTCCGGTCAGCAGTGTCTTCAGATGATCTTCTTCGAAATTGGGTCCGTCGACAACGGTGCGGCACAGGCAGTCACCCGTCGGTTCCGTGAAGAGGACGGGCGGATGGATGCGTTCCTTGGTCGCGAAAAACCAGTCATCGACAAAGGTGTCCTGCAAAAGGTTCGCGACCGGACCGTGCACGATGAAATGCAGATCCTTGACCGGCCAGGGCGGATTGGCGCCAAGCACATGCTTCTGGCTTATGTTCATGCCGCCCGTGAAGCCAAGGCAACCGTCGACGACCAGGACCTTGCGGTGATTGCGCAGATTGAAGTGCAGGTCGGGCGGGAAAAGGCGAGGCGGGATGAAGAGGGCGTTTGGCACGTCTTTCTTCGCGAGCATCCGGGAGGCCCGGGGCCATGAGTACTTCTCGCCCACTCCATCGACGAGCACCCGCACGTCCACCCCACGATGCACGGCCCGGGCCAGGGCGTCGATGAATTTGAGGCCGAGGTTGTCGGTGTCGAGAATGTAGGTGGTCAGGTAGATGCTGTGCCTGGCGTCTTCCATGGCCCGCAGCATGACGGGATAGGCCTCGTCGCCGTTGAACAGGGGCTCGACGCAGTTGCCCCCGACCAGTGCCGTGCCGAGGATGTTGTGCCCGACGCGCTCCAGGCGCTGGAACGCGTGGTGCAAAACCGTGGGATTGATGGCCGCGCTCGGATACGAAGGGACGGCCGGGGGAACGTTGGCGGCCAGGGCGTCGACCTCTTTGCGCATGCGCGAGGCGCTGCGTCGGACCCGGTTCACGCCGAAGAGGATATACAGAATGGGGCCGGCCAGAGGAAAGGTCAGACAGACGCCGACCCAGCCCAGGGCCGAACGGGAGTCGCTTTTGCGCAGCAGGGCGTGACCGGCAGCGCCCAGTGCCAGGGCGGCCAGGAGCAGCAGGCCGAGCCAGTTCAGGACGTGCATGCCTCACTCACCAAGGGTAGAGTGGAAAAGCCGCGTGAGTCATTCATGCTCATCCTTTTTTCTGTCCGGGAGAGCTTGCCTGCTGCATTCCAGCGGGTCTCCCAGGCAGGAATTGAAGATGTCGAGGATGGCCTTGTCCAGATAGGATTCCTCCTTGTAGGTCAGGAAGGCGGAGTTGAAGGCCTTGGTCACGGCCGTGATCTTGCGGTAGGCAAGGTCGAGCCCTTCGCAATAGGCGTGCAGGGAAGACGAGGCGGCTGCCCATGTTGCCCTGGTATTTTCGGGCAGGGCGTTTGCGGTTTCGTCCAGGGTTTCGATCTCTTCCCGGATGCCGTCCTTGGCGTTGACGATGTGCATGAGGTGTGTGTTCAAATAGTGGCACATGCCTCCGGCGGCATTTCTGAGCACCCGGTTGCGCTGGTCTTCCATGGCCTGGGTGATGTTGTGCGCGATGCCTTCGTAGTAGAGCAGGTATCCGGAGTCATCGTTCTTGGCCCGGGCGGTGATGGCTACCTCGATGGATCTTCCGTCCTTGAGGCGGAATCGGATGTGCTTGTCCGTGACAAAACCCTCTTCGTTGATCTGGGCCAGCAGGTCGGCGCGTGCGGACAGATTCTCGTAAAAATCCCTGAGGTTGGAACTAAGGGCCTCCTCGCGACTGGAGAAGCCCAGCATCTGGATGCCGGCGTCGTTGATGTCGATGAAGGTGCCGTCCGGGGTCATGGAGTAGGCCATATCCTTGGTGCTCTGGAAAAAGTCGCGGTATTTTTCCTCGCTGCGCGTCAGGGCGTCCAGGGCCTCCTTTTGCTCGGTGATGTCGCGGATGACGTGGTCGAGGCGGCGCATGGACCTGGTGGTGCAATAGACCAGCTGTCCTTCGTCGTGCACCCATTTGATGCGTCCGTTGCTGCTGATGATGCGGTACTGCATTTCCCCGAATTCGTCGTCCACCAGGGCCCGGTAGTACTTGCTCACCGCCTCCCGGTCCTCGGGATGAACGAAATGCATGAGCTGCATTTGTCCGGCGTTGAAGGCGCGTCTGGGGATGCCGTAGAGGGCTTCGGCGGCAGGGTTGATGGCCAGGATGGAATGATCCGTGGGAGAAATGGAAACGACCACGTCATTCAGGGCGTGCAGGATGCTTTCCAGCCTGTCTTTCACGCGCTGAAGCTCGATGCGGGTCTTGCGGCGCTCGGTGATGTTCGTGATGGCAGCCAGAATGGCTGGCGCGCCTCCGCAATCGACCACGGTCAGCTTCATCTCCACGATGGCGTCCTCGCCGGGCCGTGAGATGGAAAACTCGATCCGGTCCGAGAGGTCGGAGGTGTAGAGCTTGTCAACGCAGTGCCGAAGAACGCGATTCTGGTCTTCGGGAATGACAAAGTCGACAAACGGCTTGCCCAGAAGCCCTTCCAGATCGGTGCCGACGATTTCGCAAAACGCGCCGTTGGTGAAGACGATGTTGCCTTCACGCAGGATGAGCACACCGTCGTTGATGTGTCTGACAATGCCCTGGTAGTCGATGCTGTCCAGGCAGACATTCAGCAAATTCGCTTCTTCGAAACAAGATCCGTTCATGCCCCGTGCTCCTGATTCCCGACGGATTCATCGTTTTTGGTTGCCGTCGTTCCTCTCTCAATATGCATTTTGACCCGAGCAGGGCCAGCAATTTTTTGCCACCCCCCGGTTTGCGGGGATTTCATCGGGTTTGGCCGCAGGCGCTGGCGGCCGCTGACGAACGGGGCGCGGAACACGCACTTCAATCATGCTCGTGCTCGACGAAGATCAGGGCGCTCGTGTCGAAGCCGCGTGCGGCGGCCTTGGCCACGAGTTCGCGCCTGAGCGCGTCATCCAGACGCTTCCCCCTGGCCAGTATCCATAGATAGGATGTGTCCGGCCCGCTGACCACGGCGTGGCTGTAGCCTTCGTGATCAAGTTCAAAGATCACGTAGGCGCCGTAGAATGGTCCGAAAAAGGAGACCTTGAGGAATCCCGTTTGCGGGTTCTCGACGAAAAACGCCTTTCCTTCGGCTTGTTCCCATTTTCCAGTCAAGGTGTTGTAGCCGCGATTGACGACCCGAACCCCGCCATCCTCACGCAGGCTGTATTCGGCGCTCACGCGGCTCAGATCCCGCTCGAAGGAGTGATCCAGACGTGCGATCTCATACCAGGTGCCAAGGTAACGCTCCAGCTGGAAATTTCCGACGGGGCGCACTGTGTCCGGCATGCCTACGCATCCGCCAAGCAGCAGGGCGAGAATCGCGACGAGTGTCTTCATGTTTCCTCCTGGGGCCGTATTTTGAACGAAAAGGCGAAAATCTTTTTACCAACGTGGAGAACTTCCCCCGGCATTGGGGGTGATGTCAATTGTGACGTGCATTTTGGATACGCAGTCGTTCGTATTTTTTTTAAACAAATTGCGTTCAACCTGTACGAAGATTGCAACACTGAGTGGGTGGGTTCTTTACGATGAGTGGGATTGAATGTAAGTGCCGTATTAGCCGCATTGGGCGGGTCGCATCAACTCAAGCCCCGGAATGTCATGATCAAAAAAATATTCATCGCCATCTTGCTTGTGGCCATCGTGGCCGGTGTCCTTGCCGGAATCAAGGCCATGCAGATCAGGGCCATGATCGCCCAGGGAGAATCGTTCTCCATGCCTCCGGCCGTGGTTTCCTCCGTGAACGCCAGTTCCGCCCTTTGGGACACGGTTTTCACCGCCGTGGGTTCCGTCACCGCCGTGCAAGGCGTGACCATGACCGCCGAGATTCCGGGCAAGGTCGTGCGCATCGATTTCGAGTCCGGGGATCGGGTCAAAGCCGGGGATGCGCTCGTACAGCTCGACATTTCCGAGGAGGCAGCCCGGTTGCGGGCTCTGGAGGCCACGGAAAATCTGGCCCGTCTCAACCTGCGACGCATCGAGTCTTTGGTGGCCCAGCGCTCCACGGCCAAGTCCGAATATGACGCGGCCCTGGCCGAGCACCGTCAGATTCTGGCCCAGATGGATGCGCTAAGGGCCGTCATCGCCAAAAAGACCATCCGTGCGCCTTTTCAAGGGGCCCTTGGTATTCGCCAGATCAACCTGGGGCAGAATCTCGGGGACTCGGACGTCATTGTCTCCTTGCAGCGCCTGGACCGGGTGCACGTCGAATTTGCCCTGCCGCAGCAGCAGGTCGGGGCGGTCCTGCCCGGGGCCACGGTGCGTGTGACCAGCGACGCCCTTCCGGGACAAACCATCGAAGGGCGGCTCTCGGCCGTGGAGCCTCTGGCCGACAGCGCCACCCGCACGGTGCGAATGCAGGCCGAACTGGCCAATTCCGGGGAGATTCTACGGCCGGGCATGTTCGTCAATGTGGCCGTGGTCCTGCCGGAGAAGCGAGAACTGGTCCTGGTTCCGGCCACGGCTGTGCTCTATGCCGCGTACAGTGACTCGGTTTTCATCGTCGAACCGGCGCAGGGGAACGGCACGGAAGGTCTTGTTCTCAGGCAGCAGTTCGTGACCCTGGGCGAGCGGCGCGGGGATTTCGTAGCCGTGGCCCGGGGGCTTGCGCCGGGCCAGACCGTGGTCAGCACCGGCGTCTTCAAGTATCGCAATGGGCAGTCCGTGGTCGTGGACAACTCTCTGGCCCCGGAATTCAACATATCCCCCACACCGGAAAATTCCTGATGCGGGCCGCCGGGAAAGAGCTCCGATACGGAACGACCTCATGAAATTCACCGACATCTTCATCCACCGCCCGGTCCTGGCCATCGTCGTCAGCCTGCTCATCGTCATTGCCGGACTTCAGGCCGCCTTCACTCTCACGGTGCGGCAATATCCACGCAGCGAAAACGCCATGGTTTCGGTCAGCACGACATATGTCGGGGCCAGCGCCGAACTCGTGCGCGGGTTCATCACCACGCCTTTGGAGCGGGCCATCGCGGCGGCCGACGGCATCGACTACATTCAGTCCGAGAGCGCGCAGAACCTCTCGACCATCAACGTGCGCCTCAAGCTCAACTACGATCCCATCAAGGCGCTGTCCGAGATCAGCTCCAAGGTCGATCAGGTCCGGGGCGACCTGCCGCCCGAGGCCGAGGTGCCCATCATCAACGTGGAGTCGGCCGACAGCCAGTTCGCCTCGGCCTACCTGAGCTTCACCTCGCCCGATTTGGATCAGAATCAGATCACCGATTATCTCATGCGCGTGGTCCAGCCGCGTCTCTCGGCCCTGGAAGGGGTGCAGCGGGCCGACATCCTGGGCGCGCGTACCTTTGCCATGCGCATCTGGCTCAAGCCCGACCGCATGGCCGCGCTGAATGTCAGCCCCGCCGCCGTGCGCCAGTCCCTGGCCGCCAACAACTATCTTTCGGCCCTGGGGCAGACCAAGGGCCAGCTCATCCAGATCAACCTGACCGCCGATACGGACCTGCGCTCCGCCGAAGAATTCCGGCGTCTGGCCATCCGGTCGCAGAACGGCGCGGTGGTTCGGCTTGACGACATCGCCGACGTGGTCCTGGGCGCCGAGGATTACGGCGCCGAGGTTCGCTTCACCGGGCAGACGGCCGTGTTCATCGGTGTCTGGCCGTTGCCCAATGCCAACTCCATCGAAGTGCTGGAGCTGGTGCAGGCCGAGATGAAGGAGATCCAGAAATCCCTGCCCACGGGCATGGAGGGCCGGGTCGGGTACGACGCCACCGAGTACATCAACAACGCCCTGAAAGAGGTGCGCACCACGCTGGTGGAAACGTTGGCCATCGTCGTGGTCATCATTTTCCTTTTTCTGGGATCCGCGCGGTCCGTGCTCATTCCCATCGTGGCCATCCCCATCTCCCTCATCGGCGGCGTGTTTCTCATGCAGGTCTTCGGATTTACGATCAACCTGTTGACCTTGCTCGCTTTCGTTCTCTCCGTTGGCGTGCTGGTGGATGATGTCATCGTTATCGTCGAGAATGTCTCAAGGCACCTGAGCGAGGGCAAGACGCCTCTTGAAGCTTCTCTCATCGGCGCGCGTGAGCTGGTGCGACCCATCATCGCCATGAACGTGGTACTCATCGCCGTCTACGCGCCCATCGGATTGCAGGGCGGGCTGACGGGTTCGCTCTTCCGGGAGTTCGCCTTCACCCTGGCCGGCACCGTGGCCATGTCCGGGGTGGTGGCCTTGACGCTTTCGCCGTTCATGGCCTCGCGCATTCTCGTCGCGGGCATAGAGGAGCGGGGGTTGTCCGGGCGCATCTATCGCGACTTCAATCGGCTCAAGAATTTCTACGGTCGCCTCCTGGCCGGGACGCTCAGATCCCGGCCGGCAGTGTATCTGGTTTGGGTCCTGATTGCCGTGCTGACAGTGCCCATGTTCATGATGTCGTCCAAGGAACTTGCTCCGTCCGAGGACCAGGGCGTCATCTTCGGCATTCTCGATGCCTCGGCCGACGCCTCCCTCGATCAGACGAGACAGTCCGCAGCGGCGGCCAATGATGTCTTCATGAGTACGCCCGAGGCTGAGTTCACGTTCCAGATCACCTTTCCTTCCAGCGGATTCGGCGGTTTGGTGGTCAAGCCGTGGGAACAGCGCGAGCGGACCGTCGCGCAGATCCTGCCCGAGGTGCAGGCCGGTCTGGCCGCCATTCCGGGCATCCGGATGTTCCCGGTCACCCCGGCGGCGCTGCCGGGCGGCGGAGATTTTCCCGTTGAGTTCATCATCGCGTCCACGGCCGACCCGGAGCAGATCCTGGCCTTCGCCGAACAGATCCAGCGCAAGGCCACCCAGAGCGGCATGTTCGCCTTTCCGCCGCTCATCGACGTGAAGATCGACAAGCCCCAGGCCGAGCTGATCATCGATCGCGACAAGGTCGCCGCCATGGGGCTGAGCCTCGCATCCGTGGGCTCAGACGTGTCGGCCATGCTCGGCGGGGCCTACGTCAACCGCTTCAATATCGACGGGCGCAGCTACAAGGTCATTCCCCAGGTCCAGCGCGTGGATCGCCTGACCCCCGATCAGCTGAAAAATATCCATGTGACCGGACCAAATGGCGAGCTTGTGCCCCTGTCCTCGATGGCGACCATCAAGAACACCACCGTGGCCCGTTCCCTGAACCGCTTCCAGCAGCTCAACGCCGTGAAGATCAGCGGCGTCGCGGTGCGCCCCCTGGACGAGGCCCTGCGGTTCCTTGAGGACGAGGCCGTGAAGATCCTGCCCCAGGGCTACGTTCTCGACTACACGGGCGACTCGCGCCAGCTGCGCACCGAGGGCAACACCTTTCTCTTCTCCTTCGGGCTGGCCGTGGTGCTCATCTTCCTGACGCTCGCGGCGCAGTTCAACAGTTTCCGCGATCCCTTCATCATCCTGGCCGGGTCCGTGCCCCTGGGCATGTTCGGGGCGCTGGTCTTTACATTCCTGAAGATGCCCGACCCCAACGTCGCCTTCTGGACAGAAGGCTGGACCACGACCCTGAACATCTACTCCCAGGTCGGGCTGGTCACGCTGGTCGGGCTGGTGGCCAAGAACGGCATCCTCATCGTGGAGTTCGCCAACCAGCTCCAGCTCGGCGGCATGCCCAAGCTTAAGGCCGTGCACGAGGCATCCATGACCCGCTTGAGGCCCATCCTCATGACCGCCGGCTCGACCATCGCCGGGTTCTTTCCGCTGGTGCTCATCTCCGGCGCCGGGGCCGCTGCCCGCAACTCCATCGGGCTTGTCCTGGTGGGCGGCATGACCACCGGCACGCTCTTCACGCTCTTCGTCATCCCGTCCATCTACGTGCTGGTGGCCCGCGACCACTCCGTGGACAGGAAAAACGACGAGGTCTCCCTGCACCTTGAAGACGGGGGGCAGCCGGGGTGATGTCCCTTGCCCTCCTCGCCCTGGGCTGGGCAGTGTGGGGGGGCCTGCACAGCCTGCTCATCAGCCCGTCCTGGATGCGGCTGGTCTCGAACCGTTTTCCTCAGCTTTGTCCATGGTACCGGCTGGGCTATAACATCCTGGCGGTCCTGAGCATCCTCCCGCTGTTGTATTTCAAGGAGGCGCTGGCCGGTGACGCGCTCCTCGGTTGGGGCGGCGTCCTGGCCTTGCCGCGTTTTCTGCTGCTGGGCGCGGCCCTGTGGCTTTTCTGGGCCGGGGCCCGTGAATACGATCTGGGCGTGGTCGGGGGGCTGGCGCAGCTGCGGTCGAGCTGCTCCTTTGCCGGCAGCCCTTACGCCGAGGAGCTGCGCACGACGGGCATCCTGGAGCGTGTGCGCCACCCGTGGTACGGCGGGGCGCTCCTGCTCCTGTGGACTCGCACCGGAAACTTCGATGCGGCGGAGCTGGTCACGAGTCTGGTTTTGACCGGATACGTGCTGGTCGGCGCCTGGCTTGAGGAGCGCAAGCTCCTGCATGTTCACGGCCAGGCTTACCGGGATTACCAGCGTGGCACGCCCATGTTCTTTCCCTGGCCGCGTCGCGGGGATGGCAGGCGATGAAGCGCGTCTGGTGGCATCTCTCGGACTACATCAGTCACCGCAGGGCGGGTGAGGCCTACAGGAAATGTCTGGCGTTGGCCGGATTTGAGATCGTGGAGAGGCCCGAGGAGGCGGATCTGGCCATACTGCATGATGATCCGATGAACTGGTCCGATATCTTGGAGCGATACCCAGCCGCCCGTACGAAGCCCAAAGTCGGATTTGCGGTCTGGGAAGGGCTTGCGTTGCCCGATGTCTATCGTGCGGGATTTGCATTGGTGGACGAGATCTGGACGGCGTCGGCGTTTTCCGCTGAAGCTCTCGGCCAGGGGCATGCCCGGGTGAAGGTGCTGCCGCACGTGGTCGAGCTTGCGACGTTTACGCCCGGGGATCTGGAGTGGGCGCACACACGTTTGGGTGTGCAGTCCAAGGGACGTTATTTTTTCAGCATTGTCGATGCGATCAATCCGCGCAAGAACCTCGATGCGTTGTTGCGGGTCTTTGCTCGATTGGCGCATTCCAATCCGGATGTATTTCTTGTTCTCAAGCAGTATCGGATGAGCGTGTCTTTCGGCGGGGGCGCGCAGATCGTGAGCATTGGGGAGAGCGTCAGCGATGCCCGCATGGCCGCCCTGCACTCGGGGGCTCTGGCCTATGTAGCCCCGCACCGGGGAGAGGCCTGGGGGTTGGGGCTCAGCGAAGCCATGAGTCACGGGGTGCCGGTTCTGGCCACGGGCTGGTCCGGGAATATGGAGTTCATGGACCAGCGCAACTCCGTGCCCTTGCGTTTTGAACTGGAGCCGGTGGGGGAGCGCATGTCGAGGATGCTGCCCCATTTTCGGCCCGAGATGCTATGGGCTCGGGTCGACGAGGAGCATTTGCTGCGGGAGATGTTGCGCCTGGTTCGGCGCGGCCCTGATCCGGGCATGTGCGAACGGGCCCGAGCCGTGTCCGAGAGGTTTTCGCCCCGCCGCGTGTCCAGGATCCTGACCGGACTTATCCGCGAGTTCGAAGAGAGGGCAGGCTAGGTACCGACAAGGCCTTCCATTTGAAAAGCAGGCGGTGCAGATAACTGCCCAGGCCCCTGGGTCTGGAGAGTGTTCCGCGCCGCGCCGCCTGCGGGAAAAAGATCAGATCCAGCAGATGGATGGTGCGGGTATGTCGCGAAAGGGTCTGGACGCACCCCGCGCATGAGGTCAACACAAACCGTCCCTGGGCGCGCATCTTCACTTCCCCGGTCCAGTTTTCTGCGTAATCCGTTCGTAAAGGGGTGACGGCTCCGCCAGCTCCGCAACATGGTGCCAAGGCTCCGTCCTGCCTCGTCTTCTCCACATCCAGGCCCGATGCGCGGGCAACTCCCAGAATGTCTTCCTGAATCTTTTTTTCAAATCTCAAGGGGCACGGCGTGTGCACAATGGCCGTACCGCGCAGCCGGGGGCGGTCTGCGGGAAGATTTTCGGTCAGCGTCTCGACCACGCTGCGCACCGCAAGTCCGTCTCCGTATTGGTCGAATATCTTGAAGCAGTTGGGGCAGGCCGTAAGTACCGTGCGCACTCCGCGCGCCAGGAGCTTCTCGCGTAATGCGCCAAAACGCTTCTTGAAAAAGTCTTGCCGTCCAAAGTCGTGCGAAGGTTTGAAGCAGCAACCCAGAACCAGCCCCAGGGCCGGGTCGCTTGCGCGCAGGTGCTTGTAAAGGGCAAGGGCTGTGTCCGGGTGGGCGCCGGGAAAGGCGCAGCCGGGGAAAAGGACGGTGTGCCCCCCGGCAGGAAGCTTGAAAAGGCGGAACAGGGCGGAGGCTCCCACCGCTTCATAGTTCAGTATTGAACGGTATGGAGTCAGGCTGACTCGCCCTTCCTTCAGCGCGGCCCGGCGCATGGCCAGGAAAAAGTCGGGCAGGGCCAGGCCCAGGGGACAGGTGGCTTGGCACAATCCGCACAGGCTGCATTCATAGGCGCGGCCAAGGCCGGTGCCGTTTGCGAGCAGACGTTCGGCAAGCTCTCCAGGCGTGCCGTGCTCCTTGAGGAACGCGCAGCGGATCTGGCAGGCCAGACACCGCGTGCATTTTGAGGAAATGTTCCGGGCCAGCGTGAGCAGTTCTGGAGGCAGCTTCGGGATATTCATGGACCTACTGAAGGAAGTTTCTGATCCCCGTGAAGACAATCTGCGCAGCCATGGCCGAGAGGACCAGCCCCGTGATCTTTGTCATGACGGACAGGCCCACGGAGCCGAGCAGCTTTTTCAGGGGCCTGGCCGAACGCAGCAGCACTCCCACGGCCAGGCAGGAGCAGACCAGCGCTCCAGCGCCCACGGCTCGTTCTGCGGCACCGCCCAACTCCGCGCCGAGGATGAGCAGCGTGCCGATGGTGGCCGGGCCCACGGTGATGGGGATGGCCAGGGGAACCACGGCGAAATCCACGTCGGGAGCCGCCTCCTGTGCGGAACGCTTGCCCGAGACCAGGGACACGGCCGAGAGGAACAGCAGGCTCCCCGCGCCGATGCGGAAACCGTCCAGGGTGATGCCCAGGGTGGAGAAGATTGGGTTTCCTGCGAAATAGAGGATAAGGCTTATGACCATGACGGCCATGGTGGTGCGGATGGCCACCTTGCGCTGCTCGGCCTTGGTCATGTGCTCGGTCATGGACAGGAACACGGTCAGGACGAAGAAGGGGGTGAGCAGAAAAAAGAGTTTCATGCTCAAACTGATGAAAAGGGTGATCATGGCTATATCCACCTGCGCCGCAAGGCGCGGTTGTTCGTTTGGGTCACGGCCGGATGCCGGGACGAGCCGTCTTTAGAACTGCCGTCGAGGAAAGGCAATACCGGGAGAGACCCTAGAATCTTTATCCGCGCGTGGCCAGCAGAATGCCGCCGAGGATGCAGCCGGCGCTGGTAAGATGGATCAGCCCCATTGGCTCGCCAAGCAGTACAAAGGCCGAGAATCCGCTGAAAAGCGGCAGAGTGTAGTAGATGAGTCCGGCCAGGGACGGGCCGATGGAGGTTACGGCGCTGTTCCACATGGCGTAGGCGGCCAGGGACGCGCCGAGGCCGACGTAGAGGATGGCTCCTGCCGCGCCCAGGGTGATTGTCGGGAGTCCGTGAGTGAACACTTCCCATCCGGTCCAGGGGATCAGAAAAATGATGCCCGTGCCGAAAAGCGTCAGCAGAAACACGGACTGGCTCAGGCCGCCCGGGAAACGGCGCACCAGAATGCTGTAGGCTGCAAAGATCACGGCGGCCAGGCTCATCCACAGATCCCCGATGGAAAATTCCAGGTTGGTCAGGCGCTTTGGGTCGCCGCCGGTAATGAGCAACACGACTCCGGCCAGCGCAACGGCCAGACCGGTCATTTTCCGGACGGTCAGGCTTTCGCGCAGAAAGATGCGGGCCAGAAGAATGATGAACACCGGCGTGGACGTGGCGATGAGCGAAAGATTCAGTGCCGAGGTGGTGTGCGCGGCTTTGTAGAGCAGGGCGTTGAAGGTCGTGACGCCGAGGAGCGCCATGGGGATCATGGCCGGCATGCTTTGCCTGATGGCCGCGCGCTGCGACCATGCCGCGCGGCAGGCGAACGGCAAAAGGCCCAGAAAGGCCGTGGCCCACCGCAAAAGGGAGAGGGTGGCGGGCTCGACGCTCTGGTTCAGGCTGCGGGCCACGATGAAGTTGCCGGACCAGATGATGGTCGCACCGAGGGCGTACAGGGCGCCGCACAGGGAAGGGGATATGTTCATGCACACCGGGGTAACGTGTTTATGCTGGCAAATGCCCAAACAAAAATTCTGTTCGAATTCAGGACGATTGTCGAGAAGTGCTTGCTGTGTGTCGGACTGGTCGATGTCATAGTGAACGGACTGTCCGTTTGGTGACTCTCGGGACAATATGCAATACCGTTCCGACCTTGAGGGAGGCCGTCATGAAATACACGTCCTGTCAGAAAACGAGTACGGCATTGCGCAAACGCAAACGTGAAGGGGTCCGATGCGCCCGGCAAAGGGGTTTGTTTGTGCGAGTTCTCAGTGTTTTTGCAGCCTGCGCGCTTTTCGGAGTCGTGCTGTGCGGCTGTGCCGGGGTCTTGCGCTACGAGAGAGGGCCGCTGGTCGCATTTGGCGAAGTTCTTGAGGGCGCGTCAGAGCCGTTGTATTATCTGGTGAATATCGATTTGCGCCGGCGGGCCGATTCGCGAGTAATGACCGCTCTGGTGAAGCTTGGGCCTGAGGCTCCTGCCATAACCGTCGGCGAACTGCGGCCAGAGACGGTTTCCCACTTTTTGCCCCGGTTTTCTCCGCCGCCGCAATGGCCGCAGCACATGCGTCAAAAGGCGTTGGCAGACGAGTCGTACGAGGGGGGCGGCTTTCATCTCACGTTCAGGGAGAGTCGGCTCGTTTCCTTCGGCATCTGTTCGCATTGTTCCGGAGAGAGGCATTCGCCCGTGGTGGGTACTCCGGAGGGCCGATTTTTTTACCCCCTGCCGCTGACGCGAAAGCAGGTCGAGGACGTGTTTGGTCCCGCCTTCACGGTACGGCGAGCGCGGGAAGTGACGTACGGCCCCTGAGGCTTCGGACCCCCGATCATGATGCGGACGCACTGCGAGCGCGATATTTTTGCTTCAGGTCAAAGAGTCGCCCGTAGCGCGGTCCCGGGCAGGGAGCGGACGGACATCTTCGTCCAGCCTTTTGGCCTCCACAAAAAGCAGCCCCCCCTGTTTCTCGGAATCGGGGGGCTTTTTTGGCGTTCGGGTCCGCGTTTACGGCCTAGGAGTGCGGATGCACTGCACGAAGGCCAGGGACACAAGGCTCAGCACCGCGCCGCTGACGAAGGGGATGCGGTAATCCACCATCCAGAGCAGGCCGCCCGCGATTGGAATGATCACGGCCGCAATGTGGTTGATGGTGAACCCCACGGCCATGCTTGGAGCGATGTCGCGCGGGTCGGCGATCTTCTGGAAAAAGGAGCGGATGGCCATGGCGAAATTGTAGAAGATGTGGTCCAGAATGTAGAGGACGGCCACCAGGAGTTTGCTGTCGGTCAAGGCGTAGCCGAGAAAGATGAAGAGCAGGGCAGAGTACTCAAGGGTCAGCACCTTGCGTTCACCGAAGCGGTTCACGGCCCGGCCGATCATGGGGCTCAGAAAATAATTCACGGCATTGTTGAGCATGAACAGCAGCGTGATCTCCGTGACCGTATATCCGAACTTCGAGACCATCAGGAACACGGCGAAAGCCACGAAAATCTGCCGTCGGGATCCGGACAAAAAGGTCAGCACGTAAAAAAGCCAGTAGCGGCGGCGCATGACCATGCTCTTGTGCTGCAACGGCAGGTCCGTGCGCGTGGGCTTGGCCAGCAGGAAGAGGCTGGCCGCTCCAATGATGAAGATGCCGAGCAGCATATACAGGGTCTGATAGGTGGCGTGGTTCACGGCCACCAGAAAGACGAGTCCGATGACGATATTGCCCGCCGAGCCCATCGCACGCAGACGGCCCATGACCACCGGACTCTGGGTGACACTGAAGTATTGCAGGGTCAGGGATTGGCTCAAGGTCTCATAGTAGTGGAATCCGAAGGACATGATCAGGGTGGTCAGAACAAGACCTCCGAAGCTTGGCATCATGCCCGTCAGCATCAATCCCAGCCCCATGACCATCAGCGAGAGCACGGCCAGGCGATGCTCGCGCACGAAGAGCAGCAGGTAGATCACGAGCAGCGCCATAAAACCCGGCACCTCTCGCAGACCCTGGATGACGCCCATCTGCTGGCCGGTCACCTGCGCGATTTCCACGGCGTAGTTGTTGAAAAGCGTGCGCCAGCCCTGGAAGCCGAGGGCGCTCAAAACGGCAAGCCCGAGGAGGAAGAGATACATGGGCCGGTTTTGCGGGGAGTTCATGGGCGGATATTCCGATGCGCCGTCAGGCGTGGATGGTTGTTCATTGCCGTGGAGATGACCTGACGCCGCGCCTCATGGGGCGGGCGCATGGCCGACGGAACGGCATGAGACGGTTGGCGGCGGGTGTCAAGTTCGGGAGCGGGTGAATTTTCCGCCGGTTTGCCTTTGCCTCATGCATGCGGCACAATATGAAGTCCCGCCGGCAGCCAAGCCGCCCGGGAAAACAGAGGAGATTCATGATGCAGGATGGCATGTACTGGCTGCGCCTCGTGGCCTACGACAAGTCCGAAGAAGGCGTGGCGGTCGTCAGGCAGGGGCTGGTGAACGGCGGCGGGCCTGGTTATGTCTGGCAGGGTCGCCTGATATCGGAGGATGGGACCGTGCGCGGGAATCTGGTCGTGCGCAAATGGAATCCGCAGACACCGCCGGACCTTGGCATGTTCAAGACGGCCAATCTGGGTATTGATGGCCGCCATGATGCATCAGCCCGCTCTTTTGAACTGGAAGGGCACGCGCATGGGCACCATGTGGTGCATCTGCACATCAGCGGGCATTGGCTCGGAGAATTGACGGATGGCGGCCTGTAACGGACGTCGAGGCAATCCTGTCTTTACGTGAAGTCCACCAGTTCCTCACCTTTGCCCAGGTCCACGCTCGCCATCACCTCCGGGGTCCGGCTTATGACCTTGCCCCGGCGAATGACCCACAGCCGTGCCGGACGCAGGCGCAGAGCCTCGAGTTCGTTTGCCGCCTGCAGGATGACCATGTCCGCCTTGCAGCCGGGTTCAAGTCCGTAACCGTCCAGTCCCAGAGCCTTGGCGCCGTTGGTGGTCACCGCCGCGAACATTTTTTCAAGCCCTTCCGTCCCGGTCATGTGCAGGGCGTGCGCTCCCATGTGCGCCACTTCGAGCATGTCGTGGCTACCCATGGGGTACCACGGGTCCATGACGTCGTCGTGGCCGAAGGCGACGTTGATGCCCATGGCCATCAGTTCCGGCACGCGCATGAGACCCCTTCTCTTTGGATACGTGTCGTGCCGGCCCTGCAGGTTCATGTTCACCAGCGGGTTGCACACGCAGTGCATCCGCGCTTCCGCCATGAGCGGCATCAGCTTCGACACGTAATAATTGTCCATGGAATGCATGCTCGTCAGGTGCGACCCAGTGACCCGGCCGTGCAGCCCAAGCCGCTGCGTTTCTTGGGCCAGGCTCTCCACATGCCTTGAGAGTGGATCGTCGGATTCATCGCAGTGCATGTCCACCATGAGTCCCCGTTTCTCGGCCAGTTCGCACAGCACCCGTACCGACTCCCGACCTTGGTCCATGGTCCGCTCGAAATGCGGGATGCCGCCCACCACGTCCACGCCCTTGTCCAGCGCCCGTTCCAGCAGTTCCAACCCGCTTGGCGAACGAAGCACTCCGTCCTGAGGAAAGGCCACCAGCTGGATGTCTACGAAATCCTTCATCTCGTCGCGTACTTCCAGCAGCACATCCACGGCCATGAGGCTCGGGTCCGTGGTGTCCACATGCGTGCGGATGGCCAGGTTGCCTTTGGCCACGGACCAATGCAGCAGTTTCATGGCCCGGTCCTTGATCGCCTCGGCGTTAAGGTCGGGCTTGAGTTCGCCCCAGATGCGGATGCCTTCCAGCAGCGTGCCGGTCTCGTTCCTGCGCGGCAGCCCTGCGGACAGGGTCGCGTCCATGTGAAAATGGCTGTCCACGAAAGGCGCGGTGACAAGATATCCCTTGGCGTCAATGACCTCGGCAGCCTCGGCCTTGATGCTCGGTTCGACGGCAACAATCCGGCCGTCCTTGCAGCCGATTTCGGCCAGAGAATCCTGCCCGGGCAGGGCGGCGTTGATGATAAGCAGATCCAGCATTGTAATCACCTCGATTGAATAAGAATGCCTCCGGCGGACGGGATTCGTCCTCCGGGGAGATTATCCCCCTGACCCCTGACAGGGTCAAGGGGCGCGTCCCTTGCGGGGTGCGGGGCAGCGCTCCTCGTCTCTTCACCTTTCCTCTCTACCTCTCTCCCTTGCGGAAGGGAACCAGCAGCGCCTTGGGATAGGCGGCTTTGCGGGACATGACGATGAGGGCGAGAATGGAGCAGATGTAGGGCAGCATCAGGTAAAACTGGTAGGGGATGCCGGTCATGGATTGCTGCTGGACGCGCATCTGGATGGCGTCGAAGGCGGCGAAAAGGAGCGCGCCAAGGAGCGCCTTGCCAGGCTTCCAGGAGGAGAAGACGACCAGCGCGATGCAGATCCAGCCGCGTCCGTTGACCATGCCGATGTAGTAGGCGTCGAAGGCGGCCAGTGTCAGGAAGGCACCGCCAACAGCCATGAAGGCAGAGCCGACCATGACCGCGCCAGTGCGCAGGCCCAGGACCGAGAGGCCTTGCGCCTCGGCGGCCAGCGGGTGTTCGCCGACCATGCGCAGGGCCAGACCGAGCGGTGTGCGCAGCAGCACATAGGCGACGACGCCGACCAGGACGAAGGCCAGGAGCGTCAGCGCGGTCTGGCTGAAGAGAACCGGACCGATGAAGGGCAGGCCGGAGAGCACCGGGATGTCCAGCGGCGCGAAGGGGGTGATCTTGGGCGGGGTGGTGACCTGGGGCAGGAGCATGCGGAAGACGAAGGAGCTTAAACTCGCGCCGAGCATGGTGATGCCAAGGCCCGTGACATGCTGGGAGAGGCCCAGATGCACGGTGAAGACCGCGTGCAGGAGACCGAGGCTCGCACCGACCATGGCGGCGAAGAGCACGCCGCCCCAGAGGGTTCCGCCGAGGAAGACCCAGGTCCAGCCGGACATGCATCCGGCGGCCATGATGCCCTCGATGCCGAGGTTCAGGACTCCGGCCCGTTCGCAGATCAGTTCGCCCATGGTGCCGAAGATGAGCGGGGTGGCCATGCGCACGGTGGCCAGCCAGAATCCGGTTTCAAGAAAAAGGGAGAGGATGTCCATGTTATTTCCAGCGGATGCGGTAGCGGGTCAGAAACATGGCCAGGAGCACCATGAGCAGGCTCACCGCCGTGGTCACGTCCGCGATGTAGTTGGAGATGGTGATGGCGCGGCTCATGGAATCGGCGCCGATGTAGATGACGGCGATGAAGATGGCCGAGAGCACCACTCCGAGGGGATGCAGGGCGGCCAGCATGGCCACGACGATGCCGGAATAGCCGAACCCCGGGGACAGATCGAGGGTCAGGTAGCCCTTCACGCCGCACAGTTCGCTGACTCCGGCCATGGCGGCCAGTCCGCCGCTCAGGAGCGCGGTGCGGATGATGGTGGCCTGCACCGGCATGCCCGCAAAGGTGCTGGCTTTGAGGCTCGCGCCGACGGCCCGGATTTCAAAGCCCCAGATGGTGAAGCGCATCATCCACCAGACCGCCAGGGCGCAGGCCAGGGCCAGGATGAACCCGAGGTGCAGGCTCGATTTGGGAACCAGGATGGGTAGCATGGCCTGATCGATGACGGGGGCGGCCTGGGGCCAGCCCATGGCCATGGGGTCTTTCCAGGGGCCGAATACCAGCCAGTTGACGACCAGCAGGACCACGAAATTGAGCAGCAGGGTGGTGACCACCTCGTCGGCCTTGAGGTGCGTCTTGAGCCAGGTCGGAATGAGCAGGAACAGGCCTCCGGCCAGGGCGCCGGCCAGAAAGAGAAAGGGGATCATGAGCCATGCGGGCAGGGTGATCATGCCCGTGCCGACCCATGTGGCCATGCAGGCGCCGACATAGAACTGGCCTTCACCGCCAATGTTCCAGAGCTTGGCTCTGAAGGCCACGGCCGCAGCCAGCCCGGTGAAGATGAGTGGGGTGGCGCGGGTCAGGGTCTCGGTCAGGGCGAAGGTTGAACCCATGGCCCCCTTGATGAGGAGACGCCAGGCGCTCAGGGGGTCCGCCCCGGCCCAGAGGATGAGCCCGGAGCAGAGCAGCATGGCTCCGAGCACGGCCAGGAGCGGCGCGCCGACTTGCCAGCCGAGGGACACTGATTCGCGTGGTTCGAATCTCATGCGGCGCCCCGGTCTTCGAAGGTTTGTCCGCTCATCATGAGCCCGATCCTGGCCCGGTCCACGGTAGCCGTGTTTTCCGGAGTGGAAAGACGGCCCTGGTACATGACCTGGATGCGGTCGGAGAGCTGGAAGAGTTCGTCCAGGTCCTCGGAAATGAGGACAACTCCGGCCCCGCGCCGGGCAGCGTCCAGAAGATGCTGGTGCACGGCGGCCGTGGCCCCGACATCAAGGCCCCAGGTCGGCTGGTTGGCCAGGATGAGGTGAGGCCCCTGCGACAGGACCCGGGCCAGGATGAGTTTTTGCATGTTTCCGCCGGAAAGTTTGCGCACCGGGGCGTCCTTGCCTGAGCAGCGAATGTCGAAAACCTCCATGAGCTGCGCGGCCCGGGACGACAGGGCCTTGAAATTGAGCATGCCGCGTCTGGAAAATCCGGGCAGGCGGTAGATCTCCGTGGACAGATTTTCCATGACCGTCATGTCCGCTACCAGACCCGTTCCGGTGCGGTCGTCGGGCACGCGGCCGACGCCAGCGCGGATCATGGCCGCCGGGCTTGGGCGACTCACGGCCTGTCCGCGCAGCACCACGCTGCCCCCGCTCGGGGCGACAAGGCCGGACAAGAGGTCCGCCAGAAGCGCCTGACCGTTGCCGGAGACGCCCGCAATGCCGAGGACTTCGTGGGCCTTCACGGAAAGGCACAGTTCGCACAGGCCCGGTCCTCGGTCCGGGGCGGCGGCGCGGACGCGGTCCAGGAAAAGGACCTCCTCGCCAGGCGTGAGCTTGCCGCGTGTGGCCTTCGGGATGTTGGCTCCGACCATGGCCTTGGCCAGATCTTCGGCGCTGGTCTGTCCGGTGGAGGTCTCAAGCACCACGCGGCCATGGCGCAGTACCACGCAGCGGTCGCTGGCGGCCATGACTTCACGCAGCTTGTGGGTGATGAAGATGACGCTCAGTCCTTGTTCGACGAGGCTGCGCAGGGTGGCGAAGAGATGGTCGCTTTCCTGCGGAGTGAGCACGGCCGTGGGTTCGTCGAGGATGAGGATGCGCGCGTCCCGGTACATGACCTTCAGGATTTCGACCCTTTGCCGCTCGCCTACGGAAAGGCCGCGCACCTTGGCGTGCGGATCCACGTGCAGTCTGAAGCGGTCCATGAGCGAGCCCAGCTTGGCCAGGGCGCGAGCCGAGCCCCGGCGGAGCCCCCACAGGGATTCGGTGCCGAGCATGATGTTTTCGAGCACTGTCATGTTTCCGGCCAGGGTGAAGTGCTGGTGCACCATACCCACGCCCGCTTCGAGCGCGGCCCTGGGCGAGCCAGGGGGCAGGGGTTTGCCCTGCACTTCCACGCTGCCAGCGTCGGCAACGTAGTGCCCGAAGAGGATGGACATGAGGGTGGTCTTGCCCGCGCCGTTTTCTCCGAGCAGGGCCAGCATCTCGCCTTGGGCCAGGGTCAGGGAGATGTCGTCGTTGGCTTTGAGCGCACCGAAATTCTTGGTTATGCCGGAAAGTTTCAGCAAAGGTGTGGTGGACATGATTGACCGGAAAAAGGGGGCCGAATGGTTTCGGCCCCCTTGGGATCAGAAGGTGGATTTGGGTTCGTCGTCGTTGATTTCGATGACCAGGGTTCCGGCCTTGATGGCGGCCTCGGCCTCGGCGACCTTGGCCTTGACGTCGGCGGGGACCTTGTCCTCGAAGTCGTGGAGGGGCGCCAGGGAGGCTCCGCCCTTGGCCATCATGGTCCATTCCCGGTAGTCCTCGGCGGCGAAGGTTCCGGCCTTGACCCGCTCGATGGCGTGGTTCAGGGCCGCTTCCATGTGCCACAGGGCGGAGGTCACGACCACGCCCTGGCCGTTTTCTTCCTTGTTCATGTCATTGACGTTGCCGAAGGCGACGATGCCCTTTTCGCGGGCGGCATCGACCACGCCGGAGCGTTCGGCGTAGAGCACGTCCACGCCGGATTCGACCTGGGCGTAGGCGAATTCCTTGGCCTTTGGCGGATCGTACCAGGAGCCGATGAAGGAAACCTTGAACTGGACGGCCGGATTGACGGCCTTGGCGCCGGCCATGAAGGCGTGAAAGAGGCGGTTCACTTCGCCGATGGGGTAGCCGCCGACCATGCCGATTTTATCGGATTTGGTCATGGAGCCCGCGATCATGCCCATGAGGTAGCAGGGCTCGTGGATGTAGTTGTCGAAGACGGACAGGTTTGAGCCGTCGGGACCGAAGGTGTCACCCATGAGGTAGGCCACGTTCGGGTAATCCTTGGCCACCTTGCGCACATCGCGGGAGATGCCGAAGGCCTCGCCGACGATGAGCTGCACTCCGGCTTCGGAGTATTCGCGCAGGACGCGGATGTAGTCGGTGTTGGAGACTTTTTCGCTCCAGACATACTCGATTTCACCGGCCGCTTCGGCCTTTAAAAGCGCCTTGTGCAGGGTCGCATCCCATTTCTGCTGGATGGGCTGGGTGTAGATGCCCGCGACCTTGATTTTTTCGGCCATGGCCGTGGTGCCCATGAGCAATGCCAGGCCGAGCACGGCCAGGAACAGGGTACGTTTCATTTGTGTCCTCGTGTTTCAAAGTTGTGTGGAGAAGGGCCGGACCGGCAGAAGCAGTATGCATGCCAGAGCATTCCGGCAGGCATGGCGCGGTGTGCCTTCGGTCCGCACCCGGTCCGCGAAAGGTGAAAGACCGGACTTTGTGTCATACGGCTGATGCCCAATGGCGCAACTTTTGTCCATGAAAAAAGGGTCTCCGCTGCTCAGAACCGATCGATTTCGCAGGTATTCATGGATGGTACGGGCCGTACTTGGAAGCTATCATCATGGGCATGTTTCTGGACGACACGGCCATGCTGGTCATCGTCGCGCCGCTGTACATTCCGCTCATCATCGCTCTTGGATTCAACCCCATCTGGTACGGGGTGCTCTATACGGTGACCTGTCAGATCGCCTACATGACTCCGCCCTTTGGCTACAATCTCTTCCTGATGAAGGCCATGGCGCCAAAAGAGGTCACCCTGGTCGACATCTATGGTTCCATCGTGCCTTTCGTCACCCTGATGGTGATCGGCCTCGGTCTGATCATCGCATTTCCGCAGATCGCCCTCTACTTGCCGGAGCTGTACTTTCCCAAGTAACACATGCGCGAACACGGCCGGGAGGCTCCCTCCCGGCCATCAGCAAGGGGGAATGACATGACGCGAGGTATGGCTGGGATGTTTGAGAGGCCCGTGGGCAAACGTCTTTTCAGATGGGTTCGGCAGCCGGGGCCTGCCGGTGTTTTTCATGACAGCAACTCATCCATCGGGATGCTTTTTTTACTTGGAGCGATGCTGCTCCTGATCCCGGCCTCGTCCGGGTACGCCATGGATACGGCCTCGTTGCGGGCCATGGCGGGGCAGATGCTGCTGGTCGGCTTTCGCGGGACGGCGGTGAACAATGACTCGCCCATCCTGCGTGACATCCGGGAGCACAACCTGGGAGGCGTGATCCTCTTTGACCGCGACGTGCAGCTGAAAGGCACGGAGCGCAACATTCAAAGTCCCGGGCAGGTCAGGGCGCTGACCGCGAGCCTGCAGGCCAACGCCCAAACCACGCTGTTTGTAGCCGTGGACCAGGAAGGCGGAAAGGTGCGGCGCTTTCGGGAGGAACGGGGTTTTGCGCCGAGTCCCTCGGCCAAGGTCATGGGGCAGGGCAGTCCGGAGCAGACACGACTTGAAGGCGAACGGACCGGGAAGCTTCTGGCGGGCCTTGGCGTGAACCTGAATTTCGCACCCGTGGCGGATGTGGACGTCAATCCGCAAAGTCCAGCCATCGGAGCCCTGGAGCGCAGTTTTTCCGCTGATCCGGATCAGGTCGCGCTCCATGCCCATGCCTTCAGCCGGGGACTGCTCTCGCAAGGGGTGCTGCCCTGTCTCAAGCATTTTCCCGGGCACGGCAGCGCCACAGTGGATTCGCATCTCGGACTGACCGATATCAGCAAGACCTGGACCCCGGCGGAGCTGCGACCCTATGAGCTGCTGATTCCGTTGAAGGCCAGCCCCCTGATCATGACCGGGCACCTCTTTTTGCGCCAGTTCGATGAGGTTCATCCGAGCACCCTGTCCAGGGCCGTGCTCACGGGGATTTTGCGGCAGCGACTCGGGTTCGAGGGCGTGATCGTTTCCGACGACATGCAGATGCGAGCCATTGCCGAGCATTATGGCCAGGCCGAAGCGATTCTCCTGGCTGTCGAGGCCGGGGTGGATATTCTGGTTTTCGGCAACAATCTGGACTACGACCCCGACATTGTGACCAAGGCCGTCGATGTCCTGGTCAAGGCCGTGGAGGAGGGACGTCTCTCCGTCGAACGGATCGAGGCCTCGCATCGGCGCATTCAGGCCGCCAAGCAGCAGCTTCAAACCAGCCTTGCCTGGGGGCCGCAGGCACAGCCATGACCACGCCCGCGATTTGCGGGCGTGAAAAAAGACCAACGGCGCACGGCTTCGCCTTGCCCGACAGGACGTGAAATGAAACGAACTTTGAAGGATGTGCTGGCCAAGGCCTCGCCCCTGCGCTCGGGCGACGTCCTGGCCGGAGTGGCGGCCGCCACGGAAGAGGAGCGGGTGCTGGCCCAGATGGAGCTGGCCGGGGTGCCCCTGACCCGCTTTCTGGAAGAACACGTCGTCCCCTACGAGGAAGACGAGGTCACGCGACTGATTATCGATACGCACGACCAGAAGGCCTTCGCGCCCATCCGCGGGTTCACCGTGGGCGAGTTCCGGGACTGGCTCCTGACCGACGAGGCCGACAGCGATACGCTGGCCCGCCTGGCCCCGGGCGTCACCCCGGAGATGGCCGCGGCCGTGTCCAAGCTCATGCGCCTGCAGGACCTGGTGCTGGTCGGCTCCAAGTGCCGGGTCACGACCCGCTTCCGGAACACCATCGGCCTGCCGGGCACCTTTTCGGTCCGCCTGCAGCCCAACCATCCCACCGATAACCTTTCGGGCATCGCGGCCTCGACCCTGGACGGCCTGTGCTACGGCTGCGGCGACGCGGTCATCGGCATCAACCCGGCCACGGACAGCCTGGACAACATCTGCCGCATCTCCGACATGCTGGGCGGGCTCATCGCTCGCTACGCCATCCCGACCCAGAGCTGCGTGCTGACCCACGTGACCACGACCATGGAGGCCATCGAACGCGGCGCGCCCGTGGATCTGTGCTTCCAGTCCATCGCCGGGACCGAGGCCGCCAACGCGAGCTTCGGCGTGCGGCTGTCCCTGCTGCAGGAGGCGCTGGAGGCCACGCGTTCCCTGGGGCGCGGCACGGTGGGGGACAACGTCATGTATTTTGAGACCGGCCAGGGCAGCGCCCTCTCGGCCGGGGCGCACCACGGTGTCGATCAGCAGACCCTGGAGGCCCGCGCCTACGCCGTGGCCCGCCGGTTCGAGCCGCTGCTGGTCAACACGGTGGTCGGGTTCATCGGGCCCGAGTACCTGCTGAACGGCAAGCAGATCACCCGCGCGGGGCTGGAGGACCATTTCTGCGGCAAGCTCCTGGGACTGCCCATGGGTGTGGACGTCTGCCATACCAACCACGCCGAGGCCGACCAGGACGACATGGACGCCCTCTTGACCCTGCTGGGCGCGGCGGGCTGCACCTTCGTCATGGGCGTGCCCGGGGCTGACGACATCATGCTCAACTATCAGTCCACGTCCTTCCACGACGCCGCCTACCTGCGCAAGCTCCTGGGCCGCAGACCCGCGCCGGAGTTCGCGGCCTGGCTTGAGTCTTCGGGCGTGATGGACGGGGACGGACGTCTCGTGCCCATCGAAAAAGGCAACCGTCTGCTGGGCCTGCCGGGCGCCATACGGGAGGACTCATGAGCGACCGGACCACGGCGCCCGTTACGGTTTGCGCAGACCCCTGGGCGGAACTCAAACGTTTTACAGCGGCCCGCATCGCCGTCGGGCGGAGCGGGTCGAGCCTGCCCCTGGCCGAGAGCCTGGCCTTCAGGCTCGATCACGCCCGGGCCCGCGACGCCGTGCACACCCCGTTCAGGCGGGCGGAGCTGGCTGAGAGCCTGCGCGGGGCGGGCATCGCCTGCGTCGAACTTGAGTCGGGAGTGGGCGGACGGGAAGAATACCTGACCCGGCCCGACAAGGGGCGGCGATTGAGCGAAAGGTCGGCTGCGGTCCTGCAGGGGCTGGACAAGGGCTTCGACATCTGCCTCGCGGTGGGCGACGGCCTCTCGGCCCGGGCTATCCACGAGAACGCCCCGGATTTCGTGTCGGCCTGCGTACGCATGTTCAGTCAGGCCGGCTTCAGCGTGGCCCCGGTCTGTCTGGTGGAAAACGCACGCGTGGCCGTGGCCGACGAGATCGGAGAAATCCTGCGGGCCCGGCTGTCCGTCATTCTCATTGGCGAACGCCCGGGTCTGTCTTCGCCCAACTCCATGGGCATCTACCTGACCATGAACCCCCGCACGGGCACCACGGACGAGGCCCGCAACTGCATCTCCAACGTGCGCGAGGGCGGTTTGAGCCTGGTGGAGGGCGTGCGCAAGCTCGGGTATCTGGTGGAGGAGGCTTTCCGGCTCGGATTGAGCGGGGTGGGACTCAAGGACAGGATGGCGGCGGGGCATCTGCCCTTCGGTCTTTCGGAGTCGGCGATTACGGGCGGGATGCCGAAAAGTTGAGGAGGACAGGGCTGGATCAGGCTGCGCCGGTTAACGCTCGGGCAACTCCGTGCCCCGATTCATGATTTTGATATACTCCGCGTAGCTGAACAGTCGGTTGCGTTTCCGGGCCGTGAGTTCCCTGACGATGCCGAGTCGTTCCAGATGTCCAAGGGCCTTGTTGACGGTGGCGGCCGTGAGGCCTGTTTTTTTCGTCAGCCAGTTCGAGGTGGCGATGGGGTGTTCCATCATCGCCCGGTGTACTTGCAGGGTGGACGTGGCGGCGCGGCCGAGGCTCCCGATCGAGTCGCGGTCGGCGGCGGCGACGCTGTGGAGCTGGCGGGCCGTTTCCACGGCCTGCCCCGCAGTGACGATGACGGCTTCAGCGAAGAAGTCGAGCCAGGCTTCCCAGTCGCCAGTCAGGCGGACGGCGTTGAGCAGTTCGTAGTAGCGGCTGCGGTGGGCCTTGAAGAAGAGGCTGAGGTAGAGCAAAGGCTCCCGCAGGACTTTCCCGTCGCAGAGCAGCAGGGTGATGAGCAGGCGGCCCAGACGTCCGTTCCCGTCGAGAAACGGGTGGATCGTTTCGAACTGCACGTGGGCCAGGGCGGCCTTGACGAGGGGCGGCGTCGGCTCCGGGCGGTCATGCAGAAAAAGCTCCAGGCTGCCCATGCAGTCCAGGATTTTTTCGGGCGGCGGGGGTACGAAGGCCGCGTTGCCGGGCCTGGTGCCGCCGATCCAGTTCTGGCTGCGCCTGAACTCCCCGGGCGACTGATGGTTGCCCCGCCCTTTGCTCAGCAGTACGCCGTGAATTTCCCGCAACAGCCGTAGCGAAAGCGGCAGCCCTTCCGCCAGCAGTATCAGACCGTGGGCCAGGGCGGCGGCATAGTTGCTGACCTCCTGCACGTCGTCCAGGGGCACGCCCGGCTCCTGTTCCAGTTCGAACAGCAGCAGGTCCGCCAGCGACGACTGGGTGCCTTCGATCATCGAGGACAGCACCGCCTCCTTGCGCACGTACATGTACAGGAACAGCGCCGTGTCCGGCAGCAGTTCCGAGACGCTGTCCAGGCGGCCCAGCGCCAGCAGCGCTTCGTCGAACCTGCCGCGCAGCTCCGGCGTCCAGTCGATGGGCGGTCGCGGCGGAAGCGGCGCGGGGACAAAGGCCCTGACCTTTTCGCCGACCGTGGTCGTGGTCACGTATCTGCCCTGAAGGGAGCGTTTCATCTGGTTGCTATCCTCAAATAAGAATGCTCGTTATTTTACGTTAGTCAGTAATCGTAAAATAACGAGCGAAGAGAGGAAAGGCAAGGGGGGAATTTCGGTGCATCGCCCTTGCCTGCACAACGTCAGAGGGGTGGCTGCGGCGAGGGCCGTGGGGCCATGAATCCGATCGGCAGAACGAGGCGAAGTGTCCAGATGCGCACGTTCAGATACCTCCGTACGTGTTTTGCAGGAAATGTGACGCCACGGACTGTGACTAGCACCGGATTACGATGCCTGTATCGTGTTCGTCTTTTTATGCCTATTGGGAATTGTTGTGTGCAGACAGATTAGTACATTTTTGCCGAACAGATGGCGTATGTTTCGGTATGCCAAAGGAGCGTCTTGCCGCCCGGACCCGCCTGCCGTAGCGTGTGTTCATGAACGAATTCACACTCCATCCCACCCTGGCCGCGGATTGCCACGATCTCGGAGTCTGGCGCAATCTGCGCCTCCTCCTGCACAAGGACGCCCATGTGCCATGGCTCATCCTCGTCCCCGAGACATCGGTCACCGAATGGCACGAGCTGCCCGGCGACCTGCATCGCCAGTTGCTGGCCGCGTCCACGCTCCTGGCGCGCATGCTCAAGACGGACTTCGCCTGCGACAAGGTTAATGTCGCGGCCATAGGCAACATGGTGCCGCAGTTCCACTACCATGTCATCGGGCGCCGGAAGACCGATCCGTATTGGCCGGGTGTGGTCTGGGGCCGGGTCGTGGAAGGGTGCGTTTACGAGGAGGGCGGGATCGAGGAACTTTTTGCCCGCGTCCAGGCATGCCTGGCCACGGCCGGGGAGTATTGAATGACGCAGAGCCTTGATCCCGCAATCGCCGAGTGCATGCCTTCAAGCCGAAGGCCCGCCTGGAGGGCGTGGTTGCAGGCCGCGCGCCTGCCGTCGCAGATGTACATTTTCTGGCCATTGCTCCTGGGGCAGGCCCTGGCCATGAGCGGGAGATTCTCCTGGGAGATAGTGGCTGCCTGCCATTTCTACGGACTGGCCAGCCAGCTCTTCATCGTCTTCGCCAACGACGTGGCCGACATGGCCACGGACCGCAGGAATTTCACCTTCACCCCGTTCTCGGGAGGTTCCAGGGTTCTCGTGGAGGGACTGCTGTCACGGCGGCAACTGGCCCGCGCGGCTGTCCTGTGCGCCGCGCTGTCAACCTTGGCCGGGGTCTTCCTGGGGCTTCGGCACGGCGCCTGGCTGCCCCTTCCGCTCATTCTCTTCGGTCTGGCGCTGCTGTGGGCCTACAGCTATCCCCCATTGCGTCTGTCCTACCGGGGAGGCGGGGAATACCTGCAGATGGTCGGGGTGGGGCTCGTGCTGCCCATGATTGGCTTCAGCGCTCACGCCGGCACCCTCGCCGGGCTGCCCTGGGCGCTCATGCCGCTCATGCTCGCCCTGTCCCTGTCCTGCGCCATGGCCACGGCCATGCCCGACGAGCCGTCCGACCGGATCGACGGGAAGCGCTCCCATGCCGTGCGTTTCGGTATCGCGGGCAGCCGTCGGGTCATCCTGCGGTTGAACGCCCTGGCCCTAGCCTGGCTCGTGCTCGTGCCGCTGCCGGGGACGACTCTGTCAGCCAGGGCCGCGCTGACCATGCCCTGCATTGTCTTCTGGCTGGTCAGCCAGTGTCTGGTCGGCGTCCGGGCCGGAGAGCGTGGCATGCTCATCTTCGTGACCGCCCAGGTGGCCTTCTCCCTGATGCCCATGATCGGTCTGGCGATCCTGTTTCTGGCCTCCTGATTCCCGCCTCGCTCCGCCAGGTCGAGCATCCCGCTCGTTGCGAAGCCTCGCCACAAGCGCAATTCTTGGACGGTCTGTCTCTTTCGTATTTCTCGTTTTCGCCTTTATTGCGGCCTCATCGCGGCCGGTGGGCAGATCCGGATAATTTTCTGGCCGTCAATCCTTGAGCCAGTAGAAAGAGAGGGCCGGGATCAGGAGCTGCCCATCCTCCACGGGCACGCGCTCGCCGGTGCATAGGTCCGTCATGCTTTCGTTTGTGAAGAATCCGTGCGGAGTCAGCGCGTCAACGGGAAGCGGCTGCGTTTCGACATTGAAGTTGTTGATGACGAGCACCCGACTGCGGCAGTTTTCCGGGTCCGTGCGGTAGAAGACCAGCAGGTTCGGGTTCTCGATGAGTAGCAGGTGGCGATTGTCGAAATCCGCGAAGGCCGGGATTTCCTTGCGCATGGCGATCATCTTTTTGAGCGATGAGAAGATCCGCTGTTCGACCGTGCCGCTTTGATGTCGCTTTTCGGCCTTGTCCCAGTCGAAATGGGAACGATGCACCCAGCGCGAGTCGTGCTGGATGGCCGGATCGGACAGGAATTCAAGATTGTTCAGCGTGCCAATGGCGTCGCCGTAATACATGAGTGGCAGACCGCCAAAAGAGAGAATTACGCTGTGCAGCAGCGTGATGGTCTTGATCGCGGCGGTTATGGCGTCCTCGTCCTCGGACTCCAGCGCCGATTCCAGCCCGACCAGGGAGGCCAGCGAACCGGAGATGCGGGCGTCACCGGTTTTTAGATTCGTGCCGAATGGCATGCCCCTGGCCGGTGATTCCGGAAATCTGCCCGTGAAATAGTCGACCAGAAAGGCCCGGTGCAGGGTCGGATCGTATCCTGCCTGGGTCACGTCGCTGTCGTCGAAGCCAAGCCCGATGTCGTCATGGCAGCGCACGTAGTTGAGCCAGGTCGCCCGTTCCAGCTTGTTCGGCAGGTTCTTGACCCCCAGATTGAGCAGGGTGGCGTTCTTGGTGGCCACGGCGTCCCAGAGCAGGGCCATGAGAGAGGCGTTGTAGGCGATCTCGCATTCCTTGGAATAGATCGCGTCCTCGCCGAAATATTTGGCGATTTCACCCGGCGCGACGATGGCCTCGGCGATGAACAGCACTCCGGGAGCCGTCACCTGGCAGCAGTCCTTCATGAGTCGCAGCAGCAGATGGGCTTCGCGCTCGTTCTGGCAGGTGCTGCCGATCTTTTTCCACAGGAAGGCCACGGCGTCGAGACGCAGGATGTCCGCTCCCTTGTTGGCCCAGAAGAGGATGATGTCGAGCATTTCAATGAGCACCGCCGGATTGCGGTAGTTCAGATCCCATTGGTAATTGTTGAAAACCGTCATGACCCACTTGCCCATGGTCTCGTCCCAGGTGAAGTTTCCGGGCGCGGTGACCGGAAATATTTCGGGCATGCCTTCTTCGAAGGCGTCGGGTGTTTCGCGGTTGTCGAAGACGTAGTAGTAGTCCTGATATTTCTTTTCACCCTGGCGCGCCCGCGTCGCCCATTCGTGTTCGTCGGAGGTGTGGTTGACCACGACGTCGAGGACCAGGAGGATTTCGCGGTTCTTGAGCGTGGCCGCCAGTTCCTCGACATCCTGCAGGGTGCCGTAGCGGGTGTCGATCTTGCGGAAGTCCCGCACCGCATAGCCGCCGTCATTGTTTTCCGGTGGGCAGTCGAGGATGGGCATGACGTGCAGCATGTTCACGCCCAGTTCCTGAAAATAGGGGAGTTTTTCGCGCAGCCCTTGCAGGTTGTCCGCGAACCGGTCGCAGTACAGGGCCATGGCCACCCACTTCTGGTTCAGGAACCAGTTGTAGTGCACTTCACGCGTCAGGTCGGATTTACGCAGGGCGGGGGGGCGCTCCATGTAGCGCAAGGCGAGGGTCTCGACCAGACGAACCATCTGTTGTTTGAAGTCGGGACGGTCTCCGTAGAGCAGCTTGAAGAGGGAATAGATGGCGTAAAAATTCGCGCCCAGCCGGGTATAGAAATGGCGCAGCCGGAATTTGCCGATTTCGGGCCTGAGTCCGGCCAGGATTTCGTTCAGCAGGGCATGGGAAGCTTGTTCGTACATGTATTCATCCTTTATGATTCAGATTCTTGCAGCCACGCAGCGGCCTCGGGCCAGAAATGCGCCACTCCTTCCAAAATTCCTGCGCTGTAGTTCCCGTTCATGCCGAGATATTCGCCCGTGGCGATGTACAGCGCTTCGCGTCCTGTTGCCGCTACCCGCGATTTGATTTCGGGGTCGGCATTGGCCACCAGCACCGCCGGAATGTCGCTCAGGAGCACATCCAGGTCGTTGCCGCTGTCGCCGGCGAAGAGGGTGTCGTGTAGGGAAAAGTGTTGCCGCTCCATCATGAAGCGGATGGCGTGCAGCTTTCCGGCGCTTTGCGGCAGGACATCGAGCAGGCCGATATGCGCCAGTTCGTCGATGCTCCAGATCAGGTTGGCGCGGATGCCCTCGCGTTGCAAGCGTTCGTGCATGCGGGCCGTCAGCGCGCTGGAGTCCACGTCCAGATGAACATAATAGCTGAGCTTGAAGGGGGCCTGCTTTTCCCGCTCCTGCATGTGCAGTTCCGGGAAGCCGCGCAATATGTTCGCAAGACCATCGGAGTGCATGCCGCCCCAATCCGGCGCGATGTGCCCTTCCCATTTGTTCCATGGTCGCCATTCGTCTGCCCTGATCTGATAGATGCTCGCGCCGACGTCGGCGATGGCGAAGTCGGGACACGGCAGGTCGAATTCCGCGATGGCGTCTTCGATCAGGGCGCGGTGGCGACCGGTCACGTAGGCCAGACAAATTTCCTCGCGTGCCGCCAGTTTCCGAAACAATGCCTTGGCCGACGGCCACGGGGGATTTGGGCCGTTGGGGATCAGGGTCCGGTCCAGGTCGGTGCAGAGCAGAAACCGTTTCATGACGCGCCTTCCTCCTGGGCGGGAAATTCGTAATGGGCCATGGCGTCGAGAATCCCTGCCGCAAAGGAGGCCTCCGAGAAGTGGATGCCCTCGATGTTCGCAAGCTCGGACAGTTCAGTGATATGCCGGTTGTCCACCACGGTGCCCAGGGTGTTGCCGCGCAGCATGTCGGCGTCGGCCCCGGTGACTCCGGCCACCAGGGTGCTCTCCAGCGGAAAGTCGAGCTGCTCCGAGCACCAGCGCAGCGCCAGGCCCTTGGAGGCCCGAAGCGGCAGCACGTCCAGGTATTGGCCGAAGGAGACGAGCACGTTCACGGCCTGCTCGTTGTGCTGGAGCAGCTGGCGAACCTGCTGTCCGCTGATCACGGAGGTATCGATGTAGTAGCTGATCTTGAACGCGCTCTGGTGCTTCTTGGGTTGCAGGGACAGACCCGGAATGTCGCGCAGCGTCTTGCGCACTGCCCGAGGATCCCAGAGGTGGTTGATGTGTTGTTCCCAGATAGTGTCCTGGGTGAGGTTCGGTGCGTAATGGATTTCCGTCCCCTGGCCGGAGATAAGCACATCGGGCTGGGGAATCTTGTGCTTGCGCAAGGTGGCCAGGGCGTTGTCCAGGCGGCGTCCGGTGACGATGCCGAAGAGGACGGTCTTGCGGTGGGCGTGCAGGGTCTGCAAGAGCGCCGTGAGCGAGTAGTTTTCGCCGATGAGGCTAAGATCCAGTTCCGCGAAGAGCGCCTGCTTGCGGGAAATGCCCCTGCGTCGGATCGGAGCCATGCGGATCAGTGGTGCGGTTTTTTCCACCAGCGGACGGACAACATCCAGATATTTTTCCACGTGCGCCTGCCATGAATAGTGACGGCGCACGCCGGACAGGCCATTCTTGGCGAAGGTGCGCCACTCTTTTTTATCGATCAGGGTGCGCAGGATCGTTTCCGCCATGGACTTCTTGTCGAGGGGATCGATGAGGTGACCGTTGCGGCAATTTTTGATGATGTCGATGGGGCCGCCTTCCTCCGTGGCCACTATGGGCAGCCCGCAGGCAGCGGCTTCGAGCAGGGTCAGGCCAAAGGGCTCGGTCAGCGCGGGGTTGACGAAAACTCCGTGCGATGCCGCAGCCAGACGAAAAAGGGTGGCCACTTCCTCCGGTCGGTGGTGCTTGGGATAGGCAACCTTGCCGTAGAGATCGTGGCGGTCGACGGCGAGCAGGATGTCATTCAGGACGCCTCGCGCCCCTTCATCCATGTCCTGAATATCGTCGCGGTTGCCGGCAACGATGATCAGGTTGGCGGCTTCCTGCAACTGAGGGGATTCCGCGTAGGCATCAATGAGTGTCACGATGTTCTTCTTCGGATCAGGCCGCGAGAGCGCGAGCACCATGGGTCTGGAGGGCCGTTGCAGGAATCGTTTCAATTCAAGGGCGATGGAGCTGCTCTTTTCGCTTTCGCGGGGCGGGTAGAAATGGGTGAGGTCCGTGCCCGGAGGAATCACGCACATGCGTTCGGGCTGGTAGAAATCGTAGAGGCCGTATTGCTCCTCGATCTCCTGCCCGGTGCTGGTGATGATGCGCTCGGCCGCGCCGAGCGTGGTCTCCTCCGCTTCGATGCGGCGCGACATCTTGTATGTGTCCTCGATCTGCCCTCTCGAAATGCCGCTGGCCAGGAGCCTAAGGCGCTTGCTGCGACCCAGGGAGTGCCCGGTATGCACGAGCGGGATGCCAAGCTGGTGCGAGAGCCTGGCTCCGACATAGCCCGCGTCGGCGTAATGGCTGTGCAGCAGATCGGGGATACGTTCCTGGCTTTTGAGAAAGGTGAAGACGTTGTCGGAAAAATTGTCCAGCGAGTCCCACAGGAGCTCCTTGCGCAGGTATTTTTCCTCCCCGCATTCGATGCGCACGATGCTGGCCTTGTTGGACAGTGGCTCGGTCACCTGCGCGTAGTCGGGGCTGACAGCGTCGTCGACAACCCTGCGCGTCAGCAGGATGGCCTTTTCCACATCCGGGCGTTCGCCAAGGGCGCGGGTCAGTTCGACCACGTATTTGACCTGTCCTCCGGTGTCCGCGTCGCGGCCCAGTTCCATGTCATGTCCGCGCACCAGGCCGTGAATGCTGATCAGCACGATGAAAAGTGGTTTTTTGACGGGCTGTCCGCGTGTCTTCACCGTGTCCACTCCTTGGCAAAAGGCTGATAGAATTCAGGATCTTCGGGAACAGCGCCTCGGATTTCGCAGATGGCGGAGGCAAAGTCGTCGGCACGCTTCAGGGCGGTGGTTTCGGGCCAGCACAGCAGCATGCCAAGGATGCACACGGCGGAAAAGGCGTCTCCCGCACCTACCGTATCCACGATGTGCGAGGGCTCCTTGCCGGGGGAGGCGATAAAGAGCTCATTGTCCCTGTCCAGTTGCCAGGCTCCGTATTTTCCGCAGGTCACGATCAGGCGGCCGATGTCGAACATGCGCTTCAGTTCGGCTCCCTGCGCCTGCGCCAACCCTTCACCCGCCTTGAGCATGCCCGTCAGGGTGCGCAATTCCTCGTCGCTTAGCTTCACGATATCTGCACTTTGCAATGAAAACCGGACCGTGTCCTCGTCAAACCAGGGTTCGCGCAGGTTGATGTCCAGAAACCTTGGGGCTTTGATGTTTTGAAGCATCTCCGACAACGCCTGCCGGGTGACGTGATGGCGCTGGCTCAGGGTGCCGAAATAGACGAGCCCTGGTGCTTCGATCGCGGTCGCCGCGGCCGAAGCGTCGGCCGGGTCGATGAAGTCGTAGGCCTGCCGGGGCAGAATCTCGAAGCGGTGTCCCGCGTCTTCGACATGGACCTGCACCTGTCCTGTGGGCAGGTTGCCGTCGATCTGGATTCCCGAGACATCCATGCCCTGTTCCTTCATGCCGGCAAGAATTCTGGCGCCAAGGGCGTCGTCCCCCAGACGGGAGATCATGAGTGGTCTCAGACCGAAGGCCGCAAGGTGCCGGGCGACATTGAAGGGCGCACCGCCGAGAACAGCGCGATCGGGAAAGACGTCCGCCAGAATTTCTCCGAAAAGGATGATGGCAGGGCTTTGGCCCTCAGGGGCGGAGTCTTGATGCGCGGCAGGTTGCTGTGGGCTTGTCTTGTGTTTCATATGGCGGATGTCTCGTCATGATGTCGAATTTACAGGATGTTTGTGTGCCTCATGTCTCATTGGTGAATGATCTTAATCAGTCTTTGCTGTTGTAACTTCATATCCAGTGAAGTGTCTGGAAAGCTGATTGACGTTTTATCATGCCGATAAATTTGAGATCTTTTTTTAGGGATGTGTAGCTGGAGGATCAATAAAAAAGCAGATGTAAATTCTTTTGTTACATTTTTTATGCGATTGATGTCAATAAAAGCAGGAACTGTTCATTTCTCGCACAACAGATGTAGATGTGGACAGCGTGTGGAAGTTTTGGATCGGGATGTTCGGGGCATGCCCGGAAGGATGTCCTGGAGGGCGATCGGGACGACAGGCTCAAGTCAGGGCGGGGGCTTTTGGCTTGGCTGGTCTTTGGATAAGAATAAAAAAGGGAGCTGCGGGCTCCCTTTTTTCATGTCTTATGCTTGATCAGTTCAGCCGATGACTCCGGGCGAGTCGACGGGATTTTCTTCAATGGGCGTGTTGCGTGCCGCGAGCATGAACCACACGAAGCAGGCCGCGGCCACGGCAATACCGATGGGATAGCCGTAATCGGAACTCAGGTGCAGCGGAAATTCCGGAGCCACGCAGAGGTAGGTGGAGCAGACCGCTGTCATGAAGGTCGCGGGGACGCTGGCGATCCAGTGCGCCTTGCCGTGACGGACCAGGTACATGGCCGAGGCCCAGAGCACGATGGTGGCCAAGGTCTGGTTGGCGAAGCCGAAGTAGCGCCAGATGACGTTGAATTCCGTCTTGGTGATGATGAAGCCGATAACGAACAGCGGCACGGCGATCATGAGGCGCTTGATGACGGACTTCTGCTCGACCTTGCTGAAGTCGGCGATGATCAGGCGCGCGGCGCGGAAGGCCGTGTCACCGGAGGAGATGGGCAGGATGATGACGCCGATGATGGCCAGGAAACCGCCGATGGGGCCCATCAGTGTGGTGGCGACCTGGTCAACCACCGCAGCGGGGCCGCCGCTGGCCAGGGTGGCCTGCAGGGCTTCGGGGGTCTGGTAGAAGGTCATGCCCAGGGTGGCCCAGACCAGGGCGATGATGCCCTCGCCGATCATGGCGCCGTAGAAGATCGGGCGTCCGCATTTTTCATCGGGGATGCAGCGGGCCATCATGGGCGACTGCGTGGCGTGGAAACCGGAGATGGCTCCGCAGGCGATGGTGATGAACATCAGCGGCCAGATGGGCAGGCCCTTGGGATGCACGTTGGCCAGGCCGACGCCGTTGGGGAAGAAGGTGTAGCCGTCCACGATGAGCATGGCCGAGAGGCCGAAGGCCATGATCAGCAGACAGGCGGTGAAGAGCGGGTAGAGACGGCCGATGATCTTGTCCACGGGCAGGATGGTGGCCAGGAAGTAGTAGGCGAAGATGATGCCGGTCCAGGCCACGACAGCCATGTTCTTGTCCAGGTTGAAACCGATCTTGACCGCCAGAAGCTTGGCAGGTCCGAGGATGAAGACCACGCCGACCAGGAGCAGCAGGATGACGGAGAAGACGTTCATGAACTGCTTGGCGAATTTACCGAGGTTGTGGCCCACGGCGTCGGGGATGGATTTGCCGTCATAACGCACGGACATCATGCCGGAGAAGTAATCGTGCACCGCGCCTGCGAAGATGCTGCCGAGTACGATCCAGACCAGTGCGGCCGGGCCGTAGAGGGCGCCGAGAATGGGGCCGAAGATGGGTCCGAGTCCCGCGATGTTCAGGAGCTGCACCATGTAGATGGTTTTCGGATTCATTTTGACATAGTCGACTCCGTCCGCGAGACGGCAGGCCGGGGTGGCCTTGCAGGAGTCGACACCAAAACTGGATTCGACGATCTTGCCGTAAACGAAATAGCCGGTGATGAGCGCCGCGACGGCGAAAAAGAAGTAAAACAAGTGTCCCTCCTTGGAAAAAAGTTGGTTGCGCCAGATCTCTTCAAATCAACTTTCGGTCATGCTGCCATGACCGGGATGGCTTGCCGGGTCGAACTCGGCGGATATGACGCGCTTTAGGCCAACAGGATGCAAGGGGACAAGAAGACTCGTTTCAAATGTCTTTTTCAGCGTCTGAAGAGCTCGGCAGGAGAGCCGAAACGTCTTGTACGTGATCGGAATTGTCGGTGCCGATGAGGAAACGGGGGTTAGACCCGGGCCGGCATGGGCAGCATGAAGTCGATACAGGTGCCCTGACCGGGCGCGCTGACGACCTGCGGCAGGTAGGACGGGCCGAAGATCTGTTCCAGCCGCTGGAAGCAGTTGCGCACGCCGATCCCGCCTGAACGCGAATCCAGCCTGGTCTTGGCGAACAGCCGGTTGACCTGGGCCTGATCCATGCCCACCCCGTCATCCTTGACCTCCACATGCAGGCAAGCGCCTTCCTTGCGCACCTGCACGCGGATCTCGCCGCCGTTTTCATGGGCCAGGATGCCGTGGCGCACGCTGTTTTCGACCAGGGGCTGGATGATCAGCGGCGGGATGGGCCAGGATTCGCATCCTTCCTGTACGTCGAAGTCGATCCGGATGCGTTCGCCGAAACGGGCCTGCTCGATGGCCAGATAGCAGCGGATCTGGTCCAGTTCCTCGGACAGGGGCACGAATCCCCGGCTGGCCTCCAGGCTCTTGCGCAGGTAGCTGGACAGGTCCTGGAGCAGGCTGCGGGCCTTTTCAGGGCTGGTGCGGCAAAAGGAAGTGATGGTGTTCAGGGAATTGAACAGGAAGTGGGGATTGATCTGGGCCTGGAGGCGGCGGATTTCGGCATGGGCGAGCATGCGCTCGGTGATCTGGATGTTTTCCAGTTCGAGCTGGGTGGAAAAGAGGTTGCCAAGCCCCTTGCCCAGCTCGAAGAGCAGCAAGTCGAGGGATTTGCTGGCCGTGCCATAGAATTTGAGCGTCCCGGCGACGCTTCCGCCCTTGGTCAGGGGCACGATGATGGCCGAGGCAAAGGGACAGTTCGGGTGTCCGCAGCCGATGCCCTCCTTTGCGCTCAGAAACATGGGCTGCCCGGTTTCGAGCACGGTCCGGGTGGCCTCGGTGATGATGGGCCGTCCGGCCAAGTGATGGTCGTCACCGACGCCGATGTGGGCCAGGACGTTGGTTTCGTCGGTTATGGCCACGGCGCCGACCGCGACGCGGCTGTGGATGATGCGCGCCGTGGCCAGGGCGCTCTCCGGGGTCAGCCCGGAGCGCAGGTGACTGACCGTTGAGTTGGCGATGTCGAGGATTTCCTGAGCCTGGACCGAATCCTGCCTGGCCCGGTACCGGAAGACCACGTTGATGACCTGTACGAAGGTGGCCGCGCCCAGGGTGTTCAGGATGATCATGGGCGCGGCGATGATGCGCACCAATTCCACTGCCTCCGTAAAGGAGTGGGACAGGGCCAGGACCATGCCCATGTGCAGCGTCTCGCCGCCCAGGGCCAGCCCGGCCGCCCAGCGCCAGTCCACGCTACGTTCCTTGAGGTAGAGGGTCAGCAGCCCGGCGACCGCGCCTTCGATCATGGTCGACAGGCCGCAAGGCACGGCGCTGAATCCGCCGATATCGATGAGGATGCGGTGTCCTCCTGCGATCAGTCCGGAAGCGATGCCGACCACAGGGCCGCCGAAGAGGCCGCCCGTGATCACGGCCATGGCCCGAAGGTTGGCCACGGACTGGGAGACGAGATTGCCCCCGTACGTGCCCAGGATTCCGGCCGCGCCGAAGAACAGGATCTGCAGCAGCGTCGAACGCCACGAGGGGCCCTGGCGCAGGCGCATCTTGTGGATGGGGGTGATGGTCAGGAGCAAAAAGGCTCCGGCCACGATGAGCCCGAGGCGTTCGGCCAGGGCCAGGATGAGGGCGTCGGAATTCATGGCGATCCTTTACGCAAGGCCGAGCTGGTCGCGAAAATCGCGCACCCTGGCCTTGCTGACGGTGATTTCGGTGGCCGCGTGATCGCGCATGGTCAAAAGATATTTGCCGTTGAACCAGGGCGCGAAATCCCTGACCTGCGCCAGATTGACCAGCTCGCCACGGTTGGCGCGAAAGAAGGACAGGGCTGCGAGTTTTTCCTCCAGGCGATCCAGGGTGCCGGGACCGTGGTGCACGTACTGCGTGTCGCGCGTGTGCACGAGTGTGCGGCGTCCTTCCGTGCGGATGACGACGACATCGGCGTGCCCAAGCAGCAGCACGCGCCCCCGGTGCTCCACGGAGATGCGTACCAGCGGTTGGCCGAGCCCCATGCCTTTCAGCAGCTCTTCCAGCTTCGGCTGCGCGGCCTGGCCCGGGTTCATGTGGCGCAGCTGGTTGCGCAGCCGACCCAGGCAGTTGGCCAGGCGCTCGCGGGAGACGGGCTTGAGCAGATAATCCACCGCGTTCTCCTCGAAAGCGCGGATGGCATACTGGTCGTAGGCCGTGGCAAAGACGAAGAGCGGCAGCTCGGGGCATTTGAGCGCCCGCTCCAGAACATGGAAGCCGGTCGCGCCGGGCATCTGGATGTCCTGAAAGACCACTTCGGGGCGCAGTCGCACGATTTCTTCCATGGCCTGCGATGCGGACATGGCCGTGCCGACGATCCGTACGTCCTCAAAACCGGACAAAAGATAGGACAGTTCGTCCAGGGCGGGCGGTTCGTCATCGACAAGCAGGCAGCGGATAGGGGATGTCATGGGGGCTCTCATGGTGTTTGCCGCGCCTTTATCAGAATCGTGCGCAAAACGCATCAAGGACGTAACTCTCTGTTTTGAAATGAGATACAGCCCGCATTGATGTCTGGGCGATTCTGCGGCAGAAATAATTGCCCATGCGGGATAGCGCTCCACAATCATCCGTGGCTTTGATAAGCGAAGTCTTCGCCATGCCGAACCTGCGCGTTCTGGATCAGCCGAGGCTTTTCACGGTGGATCAGCATGGCGTTCCCGCTTGTGCACGCGACTGCCCCAGGACTCGATGCAGCAAGCGAATCAACCGCGAGGAAAACTCATGTCGAAAATTGCCTTGATAGCCCTGGCCGGGGCGTGTGGAACACTGTGCCGCTACTGGCTCTCGGGGCTGGTCTACGATGTCATGGGGCGGGACTTTCCCTGGGGCACCTGGGCGGTGAACATCACGGGCTGCTTTCTGTTCGGGCTGGTCTGGATCCTGTCCGAGGAGCGGGGCCTCCTGACGGCGCAGGCCCGAATCCTGATTCTCACCGGCTTCATGGGCGCGTTCACGACCTTCTCGACCTTCATCTTTGAAAGCGGCGGCATCCTTGGCGACGGACAGTGGCTCAAGCTGGCCCTCAACCTGGCAGGGCAGAATGTGGTGGGGTTCGCGGCCCTTTACCTGGGTACGGGTCTGGGCCGGATCGTTTAGCGGCAAAGCCCGCGCGTGCATGAAAAAGAAAACCCCCGCTGCGGGCGAGGGTTGGTCGAAAACGAGGAATTGCCAGCGCCTATTTCGCGCCTACGGCTTCCTGGAATGCCTTGTGCCGCTCGGCATACGGCGGGAACCCGAAGAAGGCGGAGCCTGAGACCAGAACCTCTGCCCCAAGGTCAAAGAGTTCCTTCGCGTTGTCCAAGGTCACGCCTCCGTCGACCTGGATCAGGGTCTGTAGCCCGCGTGAGCGGATCATGCCGGACAGGGTCGCGATCTTGTCCTTGCAGAACGGAATGAAGGACTGGCCGCCAAAACCCGGATTCACGCTCATGATGAGCACCATGTCCAGCTGGGGCAGCAGATACTCGACGACACCCAACGGCGTGGCCGGATTCAGCGACAGTCCGGCCTGCATGCCCGCCTCGCGGATGGCGCTGACCGTGCGTTCGAGGTGCAGCGTGCTTTCGGCGTGGATGCACAGCAGATCGGCGCCCGCGTCGGCGAATTCCTGAATGTAGCGTTCGGGACGTTCGATCATGAGGTGCACGTCGAAGAAGAGCCCGGAGGTCTTGCGCAGGCGCTTGATGACCGGAGGGCCGAAGGTGATGTTCGGCACGAAGGCCCCGTCCATGACATCCCAGTGCACCCATTTGAGGCCGGCCTCTTCAAGGGCGGTCAGCTCGGAGCGCAGCGCGCCGAAATCCGAGGACAAAAGGGACGGTGAGAGAATGAATTCGCGCATCATTCCTCCCTGTCGCCCATCTTGAAGTCGACCTGGATCTTGTACATCTTGGTCGCGGGCAGGTTCAGGATGGAGATGCCCGTCTTGCGGGTGATTTTGGCCAGGGTCTCCTGCACATCTTCCCAGGACGGGCCGATGAAGGTGAACCAGATGTTCTGACGGTGCTGGCGCAGGTAGTTGTGCGTCACGCCGGGAAGTTTGTTCACCTCTGCAATGAATTCGTCCAGCTTGTCCTCGGGCACGGCGGCGGAGCACAGGGTCGAGTGCCAGCCCAGCTTCTTGGACTGGAAGTTGGCCCCGATGCGGCGGATCACGCCTTTTTCCGTCAGCGCCCGCACGCGGGCCAGGGTCTCGGCCTCGGTCAAGCCGACCTTGAGGCCGATCTCTTCATAGGGGCGGGCTTCGAGCGGGAAGTCGGTCTGGATCATGTCCAGGATCTTCTTGTCAAAATCATCCATGCTTCCACCCATCAGGCTTTGCGCCGTTCGGCGAGTTTGGGAATGTACGTGCACAGCGGTTCTTCGCCCATGTAGTTGTCGTTCATGGAGTACGCCCTGGCACGGCAGCCGCCGCAGACCTTGTGGTATTCACAGATGCCGCACTTGCCTTCGTATTCATCCTGGGTGCGGAACTGTTTGAACTGCTTCGACGAACGCCAGATTTCAGGGAACGGGGTGGTGCGGATGTTGCCGCAGTCAAGCTCCAGGTAGCCGCAGGGCTGGACCTGGCCGACGTGGGAAATGAAGCAGAAGCCCGTTCCGCCGAGACAGCCACGGGTCATGGCGTCGAGGCCGAAGTTTTCGGGCGTGACCGGCACGCCTTCGGCCTTGGCCCGCTGGCGCATGATGCGGTAGTAGTGCGGGGCGCAGGTGGCCTTTAAGTGCATGTTCGTGGTCTTGCGGAAATCGTAGAACCAGTTGAGCACGTCCTCGTATTCCTGGCCCGTGATGACCTCAGCCCCGAGCTGGGCGGCCCGGCCCGTGGGCACCAGCAGGAAGATGTGCCAGGCCACGGCTCCTATGTGTTCGCAAAGGTCGAAGATCTTCTTGAAGCTGCTCAGGTTCGCACGGGTCACGGTGGTGTTGACCTGGAATTCTATGCCAGCTTCCTTCAGGTACTCGATGCCGCGCATGGACGCGTCGAACGCGCCCTGCACGCCGCGAAACTCGTCGTGGCTCTGGGCGTCGGGTCCATCGATGGAAATGGAGCAGCGCTGCACCCCGGCCTCGCGCATCTTCTGCGCGGTTTCCGGAGTGATCAGCGTCCCGTTGGGCGACATGACACAGCGCAGACCCTTGTCGGTGGCGTAGCGGATGAGCTCATAGACATCGGCGCGCATCATGGGATCGCCGCCGGTGAAGATGATGATGGGATTGCCGACCTGCGGAAAGGTGTCGATGAGCGCCTTGGCCTCGGCCGTGTCCAGCTCGCCCTCGTAGGGCTCCAGGTGCGCTTCCGCCCGGCAATGCTTGCAGGCCAGGTTGCAGGAGCGGGTCACTTCCCAGGCGATGAGCTTGCAGGCCGGGGTGCCGTCGGACAGGGTCGTGACCATGCCGCCCGGGTGTCCGCCGGGTTTGCCTCCGGGATGTCCGCCCGGGTGCCCACCCTGATGCCCACCGGGATGCCCGGCAGGGGGCCCGTCCAGACCCGAAGGGCCCGCGCCGTGATGAGGATGTTTTTGCATTATACGTGTCCCGCCTTGAGCAGGTCTTGGGTGAAGTAGGAAAGGATCAGGTCCGCCCCGGCCCGCTTGAATGCGATGAGGCTTTCGAGCGCCACGGCGGTTTCGTCGATCCAGCCGTTCATGGCCGCGGCCTTGATCTGGCTGTATTCCCCGCTGACCTGATAGGCGGCCACGGGCAGGTCGAAGTTGTCACGGACCAGACGGATGATGTCCAGATAGGGCAGGCCCGGCTTGACCATGAGGATGTCCGCGCCCTCTTCCACGTCGGCTGCGGCTTCGCGCAGGCCTTCGCGCCAGTTGGCGGGGTCCATCTGGTAGGTCTTGCGGTCTCCGAATTTGGGCGTGCTTTCGGCCGCGTCGCGGAAGGGGCCGTAAAAGGCCGAGGAATATTTGACCGCGTAGGACATGATGGGCGTGTTCAGGAAACCTTTTTCATCGAGGGCTTCCCGGATGGCCTCCACCCGGCCGTCCATCATGTCCGAGGGGGCGATGATGTCCGCGCCGGCCTGGGCCTGGGCCACTGCCGTTCGGGCCAGCAGCGCCAGGGTCGGATCGTTCTGGACCACTCCTTCGGAGGAGACCAGTCCGCAGTGCCCGTGGGAGGTGTATTCGCACAGGCAGGTGTCCGCGACCACGATCAGCTCGGGCCAGCGGCTCTTGATGCGGCGGATAGCCTCCTGCACGATGCCGTTTTCGGCATAGGCCTGGGTGCCGGCCGGATCTTTTTCAACGGGGATGCCGAAGAGGATGAGGCTTTTGAGACCCGCATCCACGGCCGGACCCACTTCGTTCAGGAGCTGGTTCAGGCCCAGCTGGAACTGGCCGGGCATGGAACCGATGGGCTTCTTGAAGTCTGGGTCCGCTTCGACCACGAAATACGGCTGGATCAGGTCCTCCCGTCCCAGCCGGCTCTCCCTCACCATGTCCCGCAGGACGCTCCTTGAACGCAGCCGGCGGCCGCGATGAAAGGTGTTCATGCCGTCCTCCTAGAGCTTTTCGCCGCTGATTTCCTCGTCGGTCAGATAACAGGCCGGATCGTGAGCCCAGAAGTCGTCGTAAAAGGCTTCGGCGCGGGCCCGGAAGTTGCCGCCGCAGATGTTCAGGAAGCGGCAGGTGGCGCAGCGGCCTTTCACATGCGGGCGCTTGTCCTTGAGCTTGTGCAGAAGCTCGATTTTCTCGTCGACCCAGATCTCGGAGAAGGGGCGCTCCAGCACGTTGCCGAAGGTGTGGTGACGCATGAACTGGTCCGCGTGCACGGAGCCGTCCCAGGAGATGCAGCCGATGCCGCGTCCCGTGGAATTGCCTTCGTTCATCTTCAATAATTCCATGACTTCGGCAGCGCGTTTGGGGTCTTCCTTGAGCATGCGGAAATAGACGTAGGGACCGTCGGCGTGGTTATCCACGGTCAGCACTTCCTTGGGCTTGCCCTTGTCGTGCAGGGCGCGGGTGCGGTCCATGATCAGATCGACCACGGCGCGGGTCTCGGCGTGATCCAGATCTTCCTTGATAAGTTCGGAACCGCGGCCCGAATAGACCAGGTGATAAAAACAGATACGCGGGACTTCCAGGGATTCGACCAGATCGAAGAGGTGCGGAATCTCGGCGGCGTTGCGCTTGTTGATGGTGAATCTGAGTCCCACTTTGAGCCCTTCGGCCTGACAGTTTTCCACGCCCTTGAGCGCCAGTTTGTAGGCACCGGTCACGCCGCGAAACTGGTCGTGCACGGCCTCGGCGCCATCAAGAGAGATGCCGACGTAGGACAGTCCTACTTCCTTGAGTTCGCGGGCCTTGGCCTTGGTGATGAGCGTCCCGTTGGTGGAGATTACCGCGCGCATCCCCGTGGAGGTGGCGTATTTGGCCAGGTCCACCAGATCTTCGCGTACCAGGGGTTCGCCGCCGGAAAAGAGGATGACCGGCGCGCCGAACTTGGCCAGGTCGTCGATCATGGCCTTGGCCTGATCCGTGGAGATGGGGTCCTTGTGATTGCTTGGCTCAACGGCGTGGGCGTAGCAATGCACACATTTGAGATTGCAGCGCTGGGTCATGTTCCAGACCACAACGGGCTTTTTGTCCTTGGCGAACTGCAGCAGGTGAGAGGGGAGTTGGGCGGAATTGCGTCCGTAGCGAAGTGCATCGGAAGGTTCCACCGTGCCGCAGTATAATTTTGAAATACCGATCATGGTTGCCTCATGTGAACGCTGGGGTTCGTCGGGGTGATGTGCGATCCCGGCCGCGCCGGAAGGTGCGGTCGGGTCCGTAAAAAACGAGAAAGCCGAAGGCTTGTCCTAATGGTTGCCATTGTCAAGTCAAGGGGTGAAAACGCCTACTGCAGGGTGTGGGTGGGAGGCTCGGCGTTTAAAAGCGATGCCGTGTGGTCTTTGGAATCCCCGGCGCAGGGCTCGCGCCTTGCCGAGGGATTGTCCGTGCCGCTGCGGGGTTCGCGGCGATCCTTCGGCCTGTTCAGGGCCGTGCGCCACCAGGCTTTGAAGTTGCGCATCAGATCCCTCCGGTCAACAGCGTCAGGACGATGGCGACGGTTATGGCCAGCAGCATGGGCAGGATCAGGACGGCCAGCACCTGTTTGTTCGTGGCGCCGTGCACATGACGCAGCCCCAGGAATTTGTACACGACCACTCCGATCATGGCCAAGGGCAGGCCGATGTACGGGACGATCATGAGCAGCATGGGCGCCGCGCTGTAGGTCTCGGCTCTGAAGGTGCCCTCGAAGCCTTTGGTGTCCGCCTTGAAGAGCCGCAGAAAGAAGTGGTTCATGGCGGTGTCAAGAAACAGGAAGATGCAGACTTCAATCGGGTACAAAATGAGCGAGAGCGCCGCCTGCAACGTGTTGTCCAGATTCTCGGTCAGCGCGTTCGGTGGGATGATGCCCAAGAGCTGCCAGATGGATTGGGACAGGGCCACGGCCTGGACGATGATCAGGAAGAAAAGCAGCGGTTTGACCATCCCGTATCCGACAGGCATGGCCGAGAAAAAGGCCTTGGGATTGGCCAGCACCTCAAGGAAGGTCTGGGCGAAAGCGCGCGGATAACCGGAGCTGACACGCTCCCACAGCGGCAGGGACGGTTCCGGCCGGTACTCGGCCTGGGAATCATCTTCCTCGTCCTCCTTGAGCGCGGCCAGTTCGTTCCAAAGATCTTCGTCATGCGGAGGCGTGGGCGATTCGACGGGTCCGTGGGGCGCCTGCTCCGGCTGGACCGGGCCTTGCGCCTCTTCCTGCGTGCCCTGGTTTTCAGGGGCGAGCGCTGGTGCCGGGAGCGGGGAATCGGTTGTTGGTTCAATATGTTCTAGCGGAGCTATTTCACGGAATTTGAAGCGATTCCGGCACTTGGGACAAGTGGCCATGACCGCTTTTGGAGGCAGCTTCTCTTCGTTGACAGTGCGTCCGAATCCGCACTTGGGACAGATGATGTTCATGGTAAATGCGTTCTCCTCTTGCGAGAAGGCTGATACCTGCTCTTGTCTCGATTAGCAACCGCGCGGGGATTTGGCGGACACGAAGAGGTCGTCGAAGAGATGCACGAAGAGGGCGACAATGATCACACCGCTGTAGTCCATGGGGCTGTCCGCATCGAACTCGCGCAGCATGTGGTCCGTGAATTCGGGCCTGAAATAGCCCTTGTCGCGCACGCTGGCGGCAGAGAGAACATCACCGATCATGCCTCTGAACATGCGCACGAACCACTTGCTCGGAGGAGCCAGGGGCTGCTTGCGGCGTTGGCTGATGGCCGGGGGCAGGAAGGTGCGGAAACTCTTTTTGAGTAGGTACTTTTCATTGAGGCCGCGCATCTTGAGATGGCTGGGCAGGGAGAAGACGTACTCCACCAGCCGGTGGTCCATGAACGGCGAACGCAGTTCGACGGAGTTGGCCATGCTCATGGTGTCGGCCAGGGCCAGGGTCAGGTTCGGCAGGCGCATCTTGGTCTCCAGGTACAGGGCCTGGTCCATGAGGGGCCTGTCTCCCGGAACGACTGGCAGTTCTTCGTCCCTGGCGCCGATAATGGGCAGCAACCGGTTCACGAACCCGTCACTCATGAGCTGGTTCTTGAACTGGAAGGCCTGGAATCTGTAGGGCAGAGCCGGATGCGCGGCAGGATAGCCTTTGAGGGCGGCATACTGCATCCAGGCCTGCTGCTGTGAGGTGATGCCGGGAAAGACCCGGCGCAGCAGGTTCGCGCGGTCGACGCTTTCGTTTCTGCCGATGAAGTCCATGAGCTTTAAGAGCTTGAAGTAGTCGTACCCGCCCAGGATTTCGTCTGCCCCGTCTCCGGACAGGACAACCTTGAAGCCCATGTCCCTGATTTGTCTTGATAAAAGATAGAGGGGCAGATTCAGGAGGGTGACCAGCGGGCTCTCCAGATGCCAGACCAGCTTTTCGATTTCTTCTTCCGCGATGGCGCAGAGGAATTCGTGGTGGCTGGTTCCGAACGAGCTTGAGACCATGCGCGCGAAATGGCGCTCGTCATAGCCCGCGTCCTCGAAGGCGATGGAGAGGGTGTGGACGGGGCCGTTCGAGAGGTGCGCATAGAGTCCGGTCACGCTGCTGGAGTCGATGCCTCCGCTGAGGTACGAAGCCACGGGCACGTCGGCCACGAGGCGATCGCGCACGGCTTCGACCAGATGATGGCGCAGACCCTCGGCGGCTTCGTCCTCGGATATTTTGGCCACGGGCCGGTCCATGGGGATGTCCCAGTAGGGCGCGGTCCGGTGCCCGCTGCCGTCTGCCAGCAGGATGTGGGCGGGTGGAACCTGGCTGATTCCTTGTAAAAACGTATCCGGAGCCAGGTTGAATCCATAGTCCAGCAACCGGTCCATGGCCAGGGGGTTCATGCCGCGCTGCACACCTGGAAAGCGCAGGATGGCCTTGATCTCGGATGCGAAGAGCAGGGTTCCGTCGGGCAGGAGCGTGTAAAAAAGTGGTTTCTTGCCCATGCGGTCCCGGGCCAGGAAGAGCGTTTGCGCCCGAGGGGTCCAGACCGCGAAGGCGAACATGCCGACCAGGCGGCGCAGGCATTTGGCGCCCCACTGGAGGTAGGCCGCGAGCAGGACTTCAGAGTCCGAATGGGTGTGGAAAACATGGCCAAGACTGGCAAGTTCGGCCCGGAGCGGCTGGTAATTATAGATTTCGCCGTTGAAAACCAGGACCGCCCCGGACGGTTCATGGACCACGGGCTGATTGCCCCCCGCCAGATCTATGACGGAAAGCCGTCTGTAGGCCAGGGCGCAGCAGCGGTCCTGGAACAGGCCCTGATGGTCCGGTCCGCGATGAGCCAGGGCTTGGGCCATGGACGAAAGGACGTTGCTTTGCGGAGAGATTCCGTTCGGATTGAAAAAACCGGCTATGCCGCACATGCGCGCTTTTCCTGTTGAAGTGTGATCTGGGAAAGCGGATGCAGAATGCGTGCCTTATATGTTGGCCAGGACAGGGCGCCCCGGCCTATCTGGCGTAATAGGCGGCCGCCCTGGGAGGCGCCTGGTGAGCCGGGTTCTTGGAGATTTCCGAAAAGGCGGATCTGAAAGATGACAGGATGCCGATCACTTCGTCCACCATTGCGATATCCATCTTGAGGTTGGCCTGCAGCAGGCGGGTACTGCAATACACGTAGAGCTTGTGCAGGTTCCGGGCGATCTCCCCTCCTTTGTCCGCGTTCAGGGAGCCGTCGAGCTCGGCTATGATATCGAGAGCCTGGGAAATGAGGATGCCCTTCTTGGCAAAGTTTTTCGCCTCGATCTCTCCCTTGGCCTGCTCCAGGAAGGTGATGGCCCCGTCGTAAAGCATGACCACGAGATGGCCGGGGGTTGTGGTGGTGACCTGGGTCTGCATGTAGGCGTTGGCGGCTTTGTGCACTGTGCGAACTCCTTTCTATCACTTGCCGGACAAACTGCTGATTTGCGAGCTGATCTGGGTCGAAATGTTGTTGTATGTACCTAGAACGCCTTCAAGCTTGGCAAAGCGCAGCCGCAGGTTTCTTTCCAGGAGGGTCAGGCGGCGTTCTTCATAGGCGATCTTGTCGTCGATGGAATCCATGATGTCCTGATAGTTGTCTTTGAGGACTTCAAGGGTTCCGGTCTTTGAGTCTGTCAACCTTTTGAGTTCGTCGATCAGTTCCTGGGTCTTGCCGGACTTGATCTGGACCGTGCCGGAATAGGAGCCGGCCGTCAGGTTGATGACTTCAATGGAAAGGCCTCGCGCCGCATTTCCATCCCCCATGGCCACGAGCTTGGTGCCGTCGATGCTGGCCGGGTGTCCGTTGATGCTCGCGGAACTGATGTTGCCGCCGGCGTCCACGGTATAGCTTACGGAATACTCCCCGGCCTGGGTCACGCCCTTGATGGACGAGTCGAAATTGAAATTCGAGGATTCCACCGCGACCCCGTTCACAATTTCCTTGGTTGACGGGTACTGGTCGGCACTGAAGAGACGGGCCACGGCGTCGGGGTCGGTGTTCAGGGCTGCGGAAAAGGCTCCGGGATCGAAAATGAGCAGGCCGAAAGTCGGGGAGCCCTGGCTGGTGTCCGTGGTGATGCCCACGCTGCCCAGGGAAACGATGGGGTCCATGTCGTAGTCGAACCCGACTCCTTTTTCCGCCAGGATATTTTTGAGCTTCTGCTGAATCATCTGCATGCCGTAGTTGCCGGTCAAAAGAGACCCGGAAACATTTTCACCGACTGTCGTGACCTGGGTCTGGTCCTTGATCTCCTGCAGCACCGAATTCACGGCCTCGACAAAGGTCTGCACCTTCTCGGCGACCGCTTCCGGGTCGAGGCTGGTGGTGATGGTCGAGCTGCCGATGCTGGCCAGATTCAGGGTCACGCCGGAGATGATATCTGAGATGGAGTTTGAGTTACGCTCGAAGTAGCCGTCGGTGGCTCCCTGGATCTGCGTGAAAGCTGCCGGTTGAAGTTCGCCGACCGTGGTCCCGGGGGAATTGATGATGGAAATCTGTTTGGCCGAGCCCGCCGCGCCCTTCAGGGTCAGTTCGACATTGCCGGACACGTCCTCGGCCGTGGCTATGGGGGAGTTCACGGCGGTGTTGATTTTTTCGGCCAGCGCTGCGTAGGTGTCCGCGGCCGCGACGTCGACGGAATACAGCGTTCCGTCATAGGCGAACTTGAAGGTGCCGTCGGTGGTGGTGATGGTATCCGCCGTGGTCTTGCCGGTAAAGGTGGCCTTCAGGATCTCTTGGGTGGCTGTGGGAGTAAGAGGAAAGCCATCGACCCGAAGCTTGGCGTTGGCGGCATTCTGGGTTTCAATGAACTGACTTTGGCTGAAATTTGTGAGCAGGTTGGCCGAGGTCGAGGATTCATCGACAATGAAGTCGTTGCCGGCGCCAAGATCCATGCCCCGAATTTGCAGCCGGTAACCGCTGCCGTCGTTGACCACGCTGGCACGTACGTAGTTGCGATTATCCGCGTCGGAGTTGATGAGACTGGCGAACTGATTCAGGGTCGTGGTGCTGGTTACGTTGACGGAGACCTGCCTTGAGCCGGCCGTAAAGACGAATGTTCCCGCCGCGCCACCACTGATGACTTCATCCGGGGAGGAAAAAATTACCGCCCCCATGTGCATGTCGTTGGTCGCCAGGGACAGCACATCCACCTGGTGGGTACTTTCTTCCGCGTTGCTGCCCGCCTTTGCGGTCACGGCGGTGGTGTTGGAAGAGATCGCATTTTTGATCAGGAACTCGTCCGTGGTGTTCATGGTATCCAGGGACGACTTGAGGGAAAGCATGTTCGAAGAGAGCGAATCAAAGGCCTCGCTCTTTGCTTCCCACCCCGCCCGCCAGTACTCGAGCCGCTTGGTTCGGGTTTGTTCGACTTCGATGAGCTTGGTCACCATGGCGTCGAAGTCCGTCCCGGACCCGAGGCCCGTGAAGCGGATGGCTCCGGAAATAAGCGAACTGGTCAGGTCATCAGCCATGTCATTCCTCTGGTGCGTTGGGTTGGACGAATCTGTTCATGCTTCGAGCAAACCTGGTGCCAGAATCAATATTCTCAAGTTAAAAAGGCCGGGCCGCTTCCGCGACCCGGCCGGGAAAGAGGTTCTACGAAGCTGTTACTATCCCTGCATGAGCTGCAAGGCCATCTGTGGCAGGCTGTTGGCCTGGGAAAGCATGGCCACCGCGGACTGGGTCAGAATCTGGTTGCGCACGAAGTTGGTCATTTCCGTGGCGACGTCGGCATCGGAGATCTGGGACTCGGCTGCCTGCAGGTTCTCTGCCTGGATCTGCAGGTTGGTGATGGTGTTCTCAAGACGGTTCTGCAAGGCGCCGAGGTTGGCTCGGATGTTGTCCTTGGAGGTGATGGCCGAGTTGAGGGCCGCCAAGGCTTCCTGGGCGCCCTGCTGGGTGGAGATGCTGTAGCCTCCAGATGCCGCGTTGCCGGTTCCGTTGGCCCTGGCGGCGTCTGAAGCGTTGCCTACTCCCAAGGCCGAGGCGGTGGAGTTGCCGATGGCGATGTAGTAGTAATCTTCCGCAGAGTCGTTGCCCGTGCCAAAGTGAACCTTCAGGGGGCCGGTTGAGGCCAATCCGCCGCCCTTGTGCTCATTGCCCCAATTCGCCACTGCCGCGTTTGTGCTGGACGCGGAGAGGTTGCCGTTCAGCAGGTAAATTCCGTTGAAGTCCGTGGCGTTGGCGATTCGGGTGATTTCCGAGGCCATGGCCTGGTACTCCGAGTCGATGATCAGACGCTGGTCCGAAGCGTAGGTGCCGGTGGCCGCCTGGGTGGCCAGTTCCTTCATGCGGATCAGCTTTTCGTCGATGACGCCAAGGGCGCCGTCGGCGGTCTGGATCATGGAGATGGCGTCATTGGCGTTTCTGACACCCTGGTTCAGGGATGCGATATCCGCACGCATGAGCTCGCGAATGGCGAGGCCTGCCGCGTCGTCGGCGGCGGAGGTGATGCGCAGGCCCGAAGACAGGCGGCTGACGGATGTCGACAGGTTGCCGTACGCGGATGCCAGGTTGCGGTTCGCGTTCATGGCCATCAGGTTGTGGTTGATAATGAGTGACATAAAAAATTCCTCCTTGAAAGATTAGCGGCGTCCTTGCCTTTGAATCGAGCAGTTTGCGGGCCTTGCTCATTGTTCTTGATGAGTAAATCGGCAGGGCGTGGAATTTCTTTAGAGGAATTTTGTCCAACATCACGTGTCGGACAAAGATTATTCGAAATCGGGGATGTGCTTGCGGGCCTCGGCGGCCGGAATGCCGCGCGAGCTGGCGATGGATTCCAGATTGTCCTCGGCGTCGGACTTGCGAAGATACAAAGGCTGGGGCGCCCGGCTTGAATACTCCGCCGCGCATGCGGCGGCCAGTAGGATGGACGGTAGGGGCGTGTCGAGAAATTGAGGCAAGGCCGTGGCCTTCGGCAAGGCCGACAGTTCGGGATTTTTGCGCAGGCCGCTGCCGAGCAGGAAGATGTCCGCCGGACGTGACTGCAGCAGTTCGTAAGCCCTGGGAACCGGCAGCGGCCGGACAGGAGCCAGGGGCATGCCGGCCTCAAAGCCCTGGATGTAGACCTGCCCCTTGCGGGCGTAGGTCAGGATCCAGAGTTCAGTGCCGCCCACAAATGGTTCGGCCTGGGCGGCCAGGATTTGCGGATATTGCAGCCCGGCCATGGGGATGGCGTGCGGACGCGACAGCCCGTGCATGGCCGCGTGGGCTATGCGCAGGCCCGTGAACGATCCCGGCCCGCGCACGCAGGCGATGCCCGAAAGCTCGGCGGCCCCCATGGACGGAACTCCAAGGGCGCGCGCAATGGCCGTGGGCAGATGGCGGATAGATTGCCCGGGGCAGAGAATCTCCTCGCTGAACATGACCTCGCACGGGCTGCCAAGGACAACCTGAATGCGTTCCTCGGCGCAGTTCAGCGCGAGATAGCGGCTACCTGAAGTGTCGGACGATATCATTGAACGTGGCCAGGATCATGAGCATGAGCAGCAGCATCATGCCGATTTTCAGGGCAAATTGCTGAACGCGCGGACTAAGCGGTTTGCCGGTGACGGTTTCTAGGAAAAAGAACAGGATGTGCCCGCCGTCCAGCACCGGGATGGGCAGCAGGTTCAGGATCCCAAGGTTGATGCTGATCAGCGCGGTCAGTGCCAGCAGGTTGACAATGCCGTTTTGCGCTTCCTTGTGAATCATCTCGGTGATGAGGATGACCCCGCCCATGTCCGACATGGGGATGACCCGCTCGATGAGCTTGACGATACCCATGACCATCAATCCGCTGACTTCCCAGATTTGGCGGGCGCCCTGAACTGCGGCGTCAAAAAATCCAAGCTCGCGACTCAGGATTTCGCCCTTGGGAGCGATGCCGAGCATGGGCATGGTCTTGATTTCGCCGAACAGATTGCGCTTTTCCTGCAATCGCGGGGTGACGTGCACGGAAAAGAGCTCGCTGCCCCGTTGCACGGTCAGGAACATCGAATCGCCTTCATTGGCTTCGATGCGATCGACCAGGTCTTCCCAGACCTCGATCCGTACTCCATCGATTTCGATGATCTGATCTCCGGGGACGATGCCGGCCTCTCCGGCCGCGCTTGAGTTGGTCACCTGGCCGATGACGGGCAACAGCTCCTGCGCGCCCTGGCTGTAGGCCAAGCCCCAGAAAATGAACCAGGCCAGGATGAAGTTGAACACGGGCCCGGCCAGCACGACCAGCATGCGTTGCCAGGGCGGTCTGCGCGAAAATGATTCCTCCGGGCCAAATCCTTCGGGAAGTTCGGCATCGACGGATTCGCCCACGAGTTGCACGTAGCCGCCCAGGGGAAAGGCGCAGACTCGGTAGTCCGTCTTGCCCCGGGTGAAGCCGAAGAGCCGTGTCCCGAATCCTAGGGAAAAGACGCTCACTCCCATGCCGAGGCCGCGAGCGACCGCGAAGTGACCCAGCTCATGAAAGAAGATCAGTCCGCCAAGGACTACAACCACAGCCAGAATACTGGTTACCATTCGCCTTTTCCTATGGCCTCTTCGGACCGAGTTCGTGTTTGCGCATCAAGGTCCAAAATGTCCCCCAGATCATGCATCAAGGTCAAGGAATGTTTGCCCAGCATCATTTCGATGAGCCGGGCAATGCCCGGAAAAGAGATGCGCCCGTCAAGAAATGCCTGAACCGCGATTTCATTGGCGGCATTGAGCACCACGGGGTGGCTGGGACCGGCTAAGAGCGCCTCGCGCGCCAGATTTAGACAGGGAAAGCGCAGCGGATCGGGGGCCTCGAAAGTCAGGGTGCCGATCCGGGCCAGATCGAGGCGCTCAAGGCCGATGTGCAGCCTTTTGGGATAGCCGAGGCAGTAGCCGATAGGGATCTCCATGTCCGGCATGCCAAGGTGGCCCAACTGCGAGCCGTCTTCGTACTCGACCAGGGAGTGGACGATGGATTGGGGATGGACCACTACGTCCACCTCATCCAGAGACGCGCCGTAAAGATGCACGGCCTCGATGATCTCAAGGCCCTTGTTCATCATGGTCGCGGAGTCGATGGAAATTTTCGCGCCCATGGACCAGTTTGGGTGCTTTAGGGCCTGAGCAGGAGTCACGGCCTGGATTTCATGTAGGCTTTTTGTGCGAAACGGTCCGCCTGACGCGGTCAGGATCAGGCGGCATGCCTGCCTGCCCTCATGGCCCGTGAAGGCCTGAAACAGGGCGTTGTGTTCCGAGTCCACGGGAAGAATGACGGCACCGCTGGCCTGGCAGACACTGCGGAAAAGGTCTCCGGCCAGAACGAGGGCCTCCTTGTTCGCCAGGCAGAGTACCTTGCCGGCCTCGGCTGCGGCCATGGCCGGGATCAGTCCGGCCGCGCCGACCTGGGCGGCCAGGATGAGGTCGGCCTCGGGCAGGGTGGCCATGGTCGTGTACCCTTCCTGTCCAACGAGAATGCGCGGGTTGTAACCTTCAGGGAGCAGGGTGGAGAGTTCGTCTGCTTTTTCCTTGTTCAGGACACCCAGGTATTTCGGACGGAAGATTTCGGCCTGCCTGGCCAGCAGCTTCATGTTCCTGGCTCCGGCCAGGGCCACGACATCAAGGTCGTCGCGGTTCTTGGCCACGACCTTGAGCGCGCTTGTGCCAATGGACCCGGTGCTGCCCAGAATGGCGAGGGTGCGCTGGCCGGGGCGGTCGAAAACCGGGGATGAGAGGCCTGAAATGTACTTCATGGCTTTTTGCCTCAGGCGAAAAAGGAGAACAAAGCGGTCAGCCCGCAGTACAAGGGAAGGGTGAAGAGCAGGCTGTCGATGCGATCCAGAATCCCGCCGTGCCCGGGCAAAATCTTGCCGGAGTCCTTTATCCCGCGCCAGCGTTTCAGGGCGGATTCGAAAAAGTCGCCAATCTGCGCGGCAATGTTCAGGGCCACGCCAAGCAGGGCGAAGCTCGTCCAGTGCGCGTTGCCAAAGGAAAGGCCCATGGCCGTGCAGACCAGGACGCTCGCGCAGAGGCCTCCAAGGCTACCCGCCCAGGTTTTTTTCGGGCTGACCGAAGGCCAGATCTTGGGGCCGCCGATGAAGCTTCCCGCATAGTAGGCACCGGTGTCGGCGGCGAAGGTGGTCAGCAGCACGAGTCCGATCTCCGGCGCGGAGATGGTCCGGAACAGACGCAGGATAAAGGGCAGGTACAGAAGGCCGAAGAGCAGTGTCTGACTGTCCTTAAAGGCGTCGGGAGATTTTCCTCTGTCGTGGGCGATCAGAAACGAAACGGCCACGACCAGCATGGCTACTAAAACCAGGGCCGCGCCGCTCCAGGCCTGGGGCGCCCAGACCATGCCCAGGGCAAAGAAGAGACCAAGGGCCTTCCAGAGAGGCTTCTCCCGTCCCGGCCAGAACATGGCGTAGAACTCCATGAGCCCAAGACCGGCCACGGCCGTGATGGCGATGCTCAGGACCGGGTCCCCGCTCAAGATGGCCCAGCCGAGCAGGGGCAGCAGCAATAGGGAGGTCAGAACGCGTTTGAAATGCGGACTTGTCATGCGGTCTCCTCCCCCGTGGTCCCGAAGCGGCGCTGACGGGACGCATAGTCCTCCAGTGCGGCGTGCAGTTCGCCGACATGAAAGTCCGGCCAGGGCACGGCGGAGAAATAGAGCTCGCTGTAGGCGCTTTGAAAGAGCAGATAGTTGCTTAGCCGCAGTTCGCCGCTGGTGCGCAGGATCAGATCCGGGTCGGGCATGCCCGAGGTGTAGAGTTCGCCCGCGAGCATCTCCTCGGTCAGTTCCGACGGGTTGACCTGCTTCTTCAGCAAGGCCTGGCAGGCACGCAGAATTTCAAGCCGTCCCGAATAGTTGAGGGCCAGGTTCAGGTTCATGGCCGAGCAGGTGGCGGTTTTTTCCATGGCGTGGCGCAGTACTTGTCTGGTGGGCAGGGGCAGCTCGTCCAGATCTCCGAGCACGTTCAGTCGGATGGACTGTTCCAGCAGGGAGGGAAGCTCCTCGGTCAAAAAGTCCTTGAGCAGGCCAAACAGAAAACTGACCTCCTGTTTGGGCCTGGACCAGTTCTCCTTGGAGAAGGTGTAGAGCGTCAGGTAGGGAATGCCGAGTTTTCGGCATTCCTTGACGATTTCGCGGGCGGTTTCGGTGCCGGCCTTGTGGCCGGCGCTGCGGTCAAGACCCCTGGCGCGAGCCCAGCGGCCGTTGCCGTCCATGATGATGGCGAGATGATTGAGCGGTGGCATGGACTGGATCTAGATCTCCATGATTTCCTTTTCTTTTTCGGTAAAGACCGCGTCAGCCTTCTTCACGAAGTTGTCGGTGGTCTTCTGGACCTCGTCCTGGCCCTTGTGCAGATCGTCTTCGCTGATTTCCTTGGCGGTGTGCATTTTCTTCAGGGCGTCGTTGACGTCCCGGCGCACGTTGCGGATGGCGACCTTGGCATCTTCGGTGTATTTTTTGGCCATCTTGACCAGGTCCTTGCGGCGTTCCTCGGTCAGAACCGGGATGTTGATGCGAATGGCGCGGCCGTCGTTGATGGGAGTGAGTCCCAGGTCCGACTTCATGATGGCCTTCTCGATGCTGTTGAAGGCGCTGCGATCCCAGGGGGAAATGGAAATGGTGCGGCTGTCCGGGATGGATACGGAGGCAACCTGATTGAGCGGGGTCGGGGTGCCGTAGTAATCGACCCGGATGCTGTCCACCAGCGCCGTAGAGGCCCGGCCGGTGCGCAGCTTGGAGAAATCCTTTTCCAGACTGTCGATGCTTTTCTGCATCCTGTTGGTGCAATCCTGTGTGTGCTTTTCCATGTCATTCTCCTTGAACAATTGTTCCGACTTCCTCGCCTCTGACCACCCGCTGGATATTGCCGGGCACAAAGAGGTTGAAGACCCCGATGGGGAGTTTGTTGTCCATGCAAAGGGATATGGCCGCGGAATCCATGACCTTGAGGCGACGCTGCAGCACGTCCAGATAGGTCAGTTTGTTGAACATGACGGCGTCGGAATGTTTTTCGGGATCCTTGTCGTAGACGCCGTTGACCCTGGTGGCCTTAAGGATCGCCTCGCACTTGAGTTCCATGGCCCTGAGCGCCGCCGCTGTATCCGTTGTGAAATAGGGAATGCCCGTACCGGCTGCGCAGATGACCACGCGGCCTTTTTCGAGATGACGGATGGCGCGGCGCCTGATGTAGGGCTCGGCTACTTCCTTCATGTCGATGGCGGTCATGACGCGGGTCGTGATGCCCAGTTTTTCCAGGGCGTCCTGAACCGCCAGGGCATTCATGACTGTGGCCAGCATGCCCATGTAGTCGGCCGAGGCGCGGTCCATGCCCTTGGAGGAGACGGAAATTCCCCGAAAAATGTTGCCCCCGCCGATGACCATGCTGAGCTGCACGCCCATGGAGGCCGCCTCGGCAAGTTCACGACAGATGGATTGAATGGTCTGGGGTTCGATGCCGAAGCCCTGCTCTCCGGCCAGGGCCTCTCCGCTCAGCTTGAGCATTACTCTGCCGTATCGGAGTTTCTCCATTGTATAGGTACCTCTTGGGTAAGCGGTGAACGAAAAGGAGGCCGGGATGCCCAAGCCTCCTTCTCGGATGATCGTATATCCATTTCGCGCATCCGCTGCAACAGTAGGCGTGAAGCGGGGCGGTGCGGGGCTTGACGATCTGAGGGCCAAAAAAAAGGGCCTTGCGGCCCTTTGCTTATGCGCCGATGGCGAACCGGAAGAACCGGACAATATCGGCGTTTTTTCCAAGAAGATCCTTGATGGTCTTCTTGTCGTCCTTGATGAAGAGCTGTTCGCGCAGACACACTTCCTGATAGAACTTGCGGATGCGTCCCTCGACGATTTTCTCGGCGATCTGGGCCGGCTTGCCTTCTTCCTTGGCCTGGTTCAGGTAGATTTCCTTCTCCTGGGCCAGGGTTTCGGCCGGGATCTGATCCGGGCCGACGCAAAGGGGATTGGCGGCCGCGATCTGCATGGCCACGTCCTTGGCTAGCTCGGGAGTGACCTGACCGGACAGTTCGACCAGGACGCCAAGCTTCTTGGTGGAGTGGACGTACGTGCCGATGGCTCCGTCGCCGGTGAAGGACACGTAGGCTAGGCGGCCGACCTGCATGTTCTCGCCGATCTTGCCGATGAGGCCAGTCAGATCGGAGGCTTCGGCAGGCAGCGCTTCCAGGTCGTCGGTCTTCTTTTCGAGCGCGAGATTGGCCAGGCCTTCAGCCAGGGCAATGAATTCCTCGTTCTTGGACACGAAATCGGTCTCGCACTTGAGTTCGCTCATGGCGGCGGACTTGCCGTCAGCGGCGACGGCAACGGTCACGAGGCCCTCGGAAGTGGCGCGGCCCGCTTTCTTGGCGGCCTTGGACAGCCCCTTTTCGCGAAGCCATGCAATGGCCTTTTCTTCGTCGCCATCGCATTCGGTCAGTGCCTTTTTGCAATCCATCATGCCCACGCCGGTGCGTTCGCGCAGGTCCTTAACCATCGCTGCGGTAATGCTCATCGTATTATACCTCTTCGTCTGTATCTACGGATTCTGGCTCTGCGGAACCGGCCGGAAGCTCAACTTCGGGAACCTTGGTGGTCTTGGGCTCTTCCACGGCGTCCTTGGTGCTGGCGGCGCCTTCCATGCATGCATCGGCCATTGCGCCGGCAAAAAGCTTGATGGCGCGAATGGCGTCGTCGTTGCCGGGGATGATATAGTCAATCAGGTCGGGATCGCAGTTGGTATCGACCACGGCCACGATCGGGATACCGAGCTTGCGGCATTCCTTGACGGCGATCTCTTCGCGATGCGGATCGATGATGAAAGCGGCCGCAGGCGGCTCTTCCATGTCTTTGATGCCGCCCAGGGTCAGGTTCAGCTTGGTGACTTCGCGTTCCATGCGCACGACTTCCTTTTTCAGGAAGCGGCTAACAGAGCCGTCTTCGAACATGGTTTCGAGCTTCTTCAGGCGGGTGATGCTGGTGCGGATGGTCTGGTAGTTGGTCAGCGTGCCGCCGAGCCAGCGGTTGGTGACGTGGTACATGCCGCAGCGCTCGGCTTCGGTCTTGATTACGTCCTGGGCCTGGCGCTTGGTGCCGACAAAAATGATCTTTCCGCCGCGTGCAACGGTATCCGCGATGAAATCGTGGGCCTTGCGGTACAGCTTCACGGTCTGCTGCAGGTCGATGATATGAATGCCCTTTCGCGCGCCGAAAATGAAGGGGCGCATCTTGGGGTTCCAGCGGCGGGTCTGGTGGCCGAAGTGAACTCCGGTTTCCAGCATCTGTTTCATACTTACATAAGCCATGGTAATCTCCTTGGTTTTATTCCTCCGTCCGCAGGAGCCCGAATGGGCCAAACCAAAAATGCGGACGTGTGGAGTGTTTGGGAACTGAAGTCGGTACGCGAGAGCTTTATGCTTGGCAAGAAAAAACTACACCCGGGCGATGAGAGGAATGACAATGGGGTCGCGTTCAAGGACCTTGCGGAAAAAGCGGCGCAGGGAGGACCTGATCTTCTCTTCCAGCTTGTAGGCCTCGCAACCGGGATTGCCTTCCATTACATCAAGTATGATGCACTTGGCATCTTCAAGGATGTGGGAGAAATGCTGCTCGAATATGAAGCCCTTGGACTGGATGCTGGGGCCGAAAACGATGGTCCCGAATTCGTCCTGCACCAAGAGCACGATGACAAGCCCTTCCCCGCCCAGGATCTGGCGTTCCTTGAGCACGCTCTGCCCAACGTCGCCCACGCCCTTGCCATCGACGAGGATGGACTCGGCGAAGACCGCCTCCTCCAGGCGGATGCCCGAGGGCGAAAGGGTCACGGGCTGACCGTTCTCCAGGATCAATGCGCGTTCCGGCGCGATGCCGCGCGAAACGGCCAGCTCGGCGTGCTTGAAGAGATGGCGGTATTCGCCGTGCACCGGCACGAAGAACTTGGGCCGGACCGTGTCGAGCATGATCTTGAGCTCTTCCTGGTGGGCGTGGCCCGAGGCGTGGATGGCCTGCACCTTCTCGTAGAGGACGCTCGCGCCGTGCCGGTAGAGATCGTTGATGACGCGGGTGATGGCCCTGGTGTTGCCCGGGATGAAGCGCGAGGACATGACCACGGTGTCGCCCTTGTGGATATTGATCTGTCGGTGCTCGCTCCTGGCCACGCGGCTCAGGGCCGAGAGGGGCTCGCCCTGGGAGCCGGTCAGCAGGATCACGATCCGGCTGTCGTCAAGGTAGGCCAGCTCTTCCATGTCGCACGAGTTTTCGCGGTTGAAGCGCAGATGTCCGAGATCCTTGGCGACCTCGATGTTGGTGACCAGGCTGCGCCCCGTGAAGGCCACCTTGCGGCCATGCTTTGCGGCAAGGTCGAAAATTTCCTGCATGCGCTGGATGTGCGTGGCGAACAGGGTCACCAGGATACGGCCCTTGGCATCGGCAAAGACCTCGTCCAGGGAGTCCTGAATTTCCTGTTCGGTCAGGGAGAAGCCTTCCCGTTCCACGTTGGTCGAGTCGGAGAGCAGGAGCAGCACGCCGTCGTCCGAGAATTTTCTGAAGGCTTCAAGATCGGTGGCGTGCGCGCCTTGGGGATTGCGATCGATCTTGAAATCCCCGGTGTGCACGATGCGTCCGGCTGGAGTTTCGATGCCAAGGCCAAAGCCTTCGATGATGCTGTGGCAGACCGGCATAAAGGTCACGGCGAACTCGCCCAGGTCGACCCGCTCCCGGGCGCGCACCGGGTGCAGCTTCACGTGGGAGTCGAGATTGCGCTCCTGCAGGCGTTTCAGAGCCAGGCGCAGGGTGAACTCCGAACCGTAGAGGGGAACCTCCTGCAGGTAGGGAACAAGCCAGGCCAGCGCTCCGATATGGTCTTCATGCCCGTGGGTCAGAAAGATACCCTTCAATTTGTGCTTGCGGCTGACGATGAAGTCCATGCGGGGGATGACCACATCTACTCCATAGAGGATGACATCCGGAAACATGAGCCCGCAGTCCACCAGGATCATGCTCTGCTCGGTCTCCAGGGCCATGCAGTTCATGCCGATTTCTCCCAGCCCGCCAAGAGGGGTCAGGGTCACGTGCGATTCGGGCATTAAGAGGCTCCGGTATGTTGAGGTGTTATGTGATGCTTGCGCATCCTGACGGAAACTAAGGGAAGTGGCGCCCAAGGACAAGACCAAAAAAAAGGCCGCAATGAAGCGGCCTTTTTTGTGTGGAAGGCGGAATTAATCTTCTTCCTTCTTGCTGTCGGCGATGACCTGTTCGGCCACGTTGGGTGGGCACTCCTCGTAATGGGCGAATTCCATGGTGAAGGTGCCCTGACCGCCGGTCATGGAGCGCAGGTCCGGGGCGTATTTCATCATTTCGGCCATGGGCACGTGAGCCTTGACTTCGGTCACGCCGCCGATGGAATCGGAGCCAAGGACCCGGCCACGCCTGCTGGAGAGGTCGCCGATGACGTCGCCCATGAACTCGTCCGGAATGAAGACGGCCGCGAGCATGATGGGTTCGAGCAGGATCGGGTTGCACATCTCAACGGCTTTCTTGAAGGCCAGCGAACCCGCGATCTTGAACGCCATTTCCGAGGAGTCCACGTTGTGGTAGGAGCCGTCGTAAACCGCCACCTTGAAATCGACCAAGGGATAACCGGCCAGAAATCCGCGCGCCGCCGCTTCCTGGACGCCCTTGTCCACCGCCGGGATGTAGTTGCGCGGGATGGAGCCGCCGACGATCTCGTCCAGGAACTCGTAGCCCGCGCTGCGGGCGTTGGGCTCCATGCGGATCCAGCAGTCGCCGAACTGGCCGCGTCCGCCGGACTGCTTTTTGTGTCGGCCCTGGACCTGGGCTTTGCCCTTGATGGTCTCGCGGTAGGGGATCTTGGGGGTCTTCAGGATGATGTTTGTCTTGTAGCGGCGTCTGACCTTTTCCACGGCCAGTTCGATGTGCAGCTGTCCCATGCCGGTAAGTAGCATGTCGCCGGTTTCATCGTTGCGGACCAGATGCAGGTTGATGTCTTCGTCCAGCAGCTTCTGGACCGCCGCGAAAACCTTGTCTTCCTCGCCTTTTTCCTCGGCGGCCAGGGCATAGGAAATGATGGATGGGCTCAAGGTCGGTTTGGGCAGGATGAAGGGGGCCTTTTCCGCGCACAGGGTGTCGCCGGTGGCCGTGTTCTTGAGCTTGGCCACGGCCACGATGGCTCCGGGGCCGACTTCCTGCTTGCAGGGCGTCTGCTTTTTGCCTTCCAGAAACAGGATCTGGCCGATCTTTTCCTTTTCGTCCTTGGTTGCGTTGAGGACGACGGCGTCGGGGGAGAGCACGCCGGAGAGCACGCGCAGCACGGAGAGCTGCCCGGCGAAGGGGTCGGCGATGGTCTTGAAGACAAAGGCGGCAAACGGGGCGTCAGGGCTCGACGGGCGTTCGTTGCCCTCGGCGTCGAGCCAGGGCTCGTGCTCAAGCGGTGAGGTCATGAGATTCTGGATGGTGTCCAGGAGCGTGACCGCGCCCTTGTTCTGCATGGCGGCACCCACGCAGACCGGGACCAGCATGCGTGCGGCGATGCCCGCGCGCAGACCGGTGGCCATCTCTTCGTCCGTGAGCGAGCCTTCCTCCAGGTATTTCTCCATCAGTTCTTCGCTACTTTCGGCGATGTTCTCGATGGCGATTTCACGCGTCATGGTGACTTCGTCGGCCAGGTCTTCGGGCATGTCGATGGGAGTCAGACCGCCATTCTCATCGAAGGCGTAGGCCTTGTCGGCCAGGACATCGACCATTCCCCGAAAGTCGGCTTCGCTGCCGATGGGTAGAGAAAGGAGGACGGGCTTCATGCCCAGGACGTCGATCAGGCCTTGATAGGCCATCTGGAAATTTGCGCGTTCACGATCCATCTTGTTGATGAAGACCATGGCAGGCAGCGAGGCCTTGACGGCTTCGGACCAGATCTTCTTGGTCAGCGGCTTGACTCCGTCGATGGCGTCGATGACCAGGACCACGTTGTCCGCGCCCTGCAGGAGATAAGGGAGATCGCCTATGAAGTTGTTGTCGCCGGGCGTGTCGATAAGGAAATTCAGGTTCTTCTTCCAGGGGAGCTGTGCAAAGCCGGGTTGAATACTGCCCCTGCGTTTGGTTTCTTCGGGTTCGTAGTCGAGAACCGTCGAGCCCTCGTCGATCTTGCCCAGCCTGGTGATGGAACCGGCGGCGAACAGCAGCATTTCGGCCACTGAAGTCTTTCCGGTTCCTCCATGCCCTATCAGGGCGAAAGTCCTCTGTTTTTGAAGTTGATCCTGCATACAGCCCCCTTATGCAAAGTATTACGCAACCATATGGCTACAGGGTATAAGATCGTTCCTGCCTTTCGGGATGAAGGACGGGAATTCGCTTGCAAAAGAGAAGAAATTGGATGAAAGTCCCACGCTCTATAACCTCTGGGTGCTTGTAACCCGTCTGCGATCCTGAACTTTTTCAAGAAATACCCCTATAGGGAGGGGGCTTGGAAGTTGTCAAGGGCAATGGGATTTTAAGCACTGCGTAATTCTTCAAAATCTTTGAGAGAAAATCATGAATACGGTCGACACACTGCCCCGGGATCCTGCATGCGCCACGCTTCTGCGCTGCCGCGCCGAGGATATGGATGCCGATGGGGCCTGGCTTTTCTGGTCCAATCCGCCCTCCCCAGCCCTCTACCGCAGTCTGAAGGATCATGGACAGCTTGTGCCTGTGCTGGTCGATGGCAAAGGCGCGCGGCCCGTGCTCGTTGCGGGCGCGGCCCGGGTGGTCGCCCTGGCGGAGCTTGACCGCGAAATTCTGTGCATGGATCTGGGGCTCCTGAGCGCCGAGGACAGAGGATTGGCCTATGTACAGTCCAACGCCGGAGCGGAGTTGACAGACGGGCAGCTCGTCCTGGCCCTGCGCTATTTCAACGCCCTGCCGGACGTGAACATGGAGCGGGTTCTGGAGACGCTCGGCCTCGAGGCGCGCTCCAAGCGGCTGCGCCTGATCCGTTCCTGGCTGACGCTGCCTGCGCGCTGGGATGCGCTTCTGGTCGCGGGGGCTGTCCCCCTGGCCTGTGCGGACGTTCTGGAAGTCTTTGCCGCCGATGACCTCGAAGCTCTTGAGGCACTCTTTGCAACGCTCTCCTGGTCGCGCGGGAACGCGGTCAACGTGCTGACCTGGATTCGCGAAATCCGCGCCCGCGACGGTGTTTCCGTGGCGCAGGTGCTGGAGGACGCGGGCCTGAGGGAGATTCTGGCGGCCGGGCTCTCGCCCAAGGATGCCATGACCCGTATCCTCCATGAAATCCGCCTGCGGCGCTACCCGGTGTTGTCGGACATGGAGCGCGATTTTATCGATACCGTCCGCCGGGTTTCGGCCGGAACGCGCTGGAGGATTGTGCAGCCGGACGTGTTCGAGAGCAACGCGGTGGAACTGAGCGTGCGTCTGACGAGCCCGGACGGGCTGCGTGCCGTCAGCGCCGAACTTGCCCTCATCGCGGCCCGCGAAGATCTGGACAGCCTTTTTCCGCTGGGTGGCAAATGAAGACGCTGCCCACCTATCTGCAGGGCATCAGCCGGGTAGTGGTCGATGCGGCCGTGACCGATTCCCCCGTGGCGCAGCGCGTGCGCCAGAAGCTGCCCCACCTGACGGCGGAAGTGCTGGCCGAGGGCGAAGCCCTTTCTTCCGGGCTGGCGCGCGAAGACATTCTTTATCTGAAACGGTACCGGGGGCGTTTTTTGCGTCATTGTCCCGGCACCAGTCATTATCGCTGTTGCGGGTACCAGATCGTGCACATCGGCGAGAATTGTCCGCTGCGCTGCTCGTATTGCATCCTGCAAGCCTATTTTCAGGATCGCGTGCTCAAGGTCTGGGCCAACCAGGATGATCTGTGGCGTGAGCTTGATCAGGCCTTCAGCGCAAATCCGGATCGCCGCTATCGGGTCGGCACCGGGGAGTTCACCGATTCCCTGGTCCTTGAAGCCCTGACCGGCTACAGCCGGGACCTGATCGAGTTCCTGGGGAGCTATCCGCAAGTCTGCCTTGAACTCAAATCCAAGGTCGTGGACCTGTCCTGGATGGACGTGGTGCGCGATCCGTCCCGGGTTCTGCCGGCCTGGTCCATGAACGCGCCGGCCATCGCCGACCATGAGGAACAGGGCGAGTGCGCGAGCCTGGAAGAGCGCCTCGCAGCGGCGAGGACCTGCGCCCGGGAAGGTTTTCGGGTCTGCCTGCATTTTGACCCCATGATCCATTTTTCCGGCTGGCAGGAAGGCTATGCCCGTACCGCCGAGATGATCTTCGACCATCTGCGTCCCGAAGAGATCGCCTATGTAAGCATGGGCTCCTTTCGGCACATGCCGGACCTCAAGCGCTGCATCATCGAGAATTTTCCCGGGTCAGGCTACATTCACGGAGAGTTCATAACCGGCATCGACGGTAAACAGCGCCTGCTGCGTCCCTTGCGGGTCGAGCAGTTCCGTTTTCTGGCCGACGCGTTGCGCCGGGGCGGGCTTGATCGGCAGCTGTATCTGTGCATGGAGTCGGACGAGGTTTGGCAGGCCGTATTTGGTCGGACACCGGCGGATTTGGGGGGGCTTTACCGGCATCTGATGGCGCAGGCTTTTGGCGAATAGGGGGCGGGAAGGGGCTTTTTGATTGGGGCGGAACGCGGCCCGGTGTCGCCATGGCCTTGAGGCCCGCCGGAACTCCTTCGCGGGCCTCGTAGAGTTGAATCGTTGCGTGCAGGGCGGAAAATTTTGGTCAGTACGCCAGGCAACGATTCAACAAACGATGCCAGGCTCAGTCAGACAGCCGACGCGCCTCAAGACCATGACGACACCGTGCCTTGAGGCGCTGACGGAAGGTGTTTTTTTGGTGAAGAGGGGGAAAGGGCCTCCGGGATAGGGGAAGCCCAGCAGGTTGGATGGACCCTCGATTATCGGACCTTGCCGAGTCGCCCAAACTAAAAAAAAATCATTCCGCCTTGGGTTGTGGCTTCATGATGCCGCCCAGATCCAGATTCATGTTCTTTATGCAGCTGTCCTTGAGATGGCAGCGTTCACATCCGTAGCGGTGGGGGTAGGGGGTGATGGTCGCGTATTTGCGGTCCAGGGCCCCTGAATCCTGAAGGTTCAGGCCGATTTTTTCAAGCGTACGGCACAGGGGCTTGGTCGGTTCGGGAACCGGCGCGCACTGTTTTTCTCCAAGCTCAGGCATCAGCGCCTTCAAGGTTCCCATGATCATGGTCTGGGCGATGGCCTCGTGCTTGAATCCCTCGGAAGGGGACTGCTTCCAAATTTCGTCAACCTGATCCTCCACCTCGCTTTCAAGAAACACAACCACATGCTCCTTGCGGTCGCCGAGCTTGTAGACCTTGAGCAGGGGTAGCCATTTCTCCCAAACGTCGAGCACGGCGATCATATCGCGCGGGCCGAGTTCGTCGATCTGGGACAGGAAAAGAAACGTGGGGAAATCGAACTCCGGCTGCACCGGCAGTTGCGTGATGGACAAAGTCTTCATGGGTACTGAAACCTGTGGTCTAGGGTGTCTGGGAAGCCGGACGTCGGGGCCTTGGCGTGGATTGGTCCTTGATATACTTGCGCGTGAAACTCAAGGATTTTCTCTTGCTCCAAGGTGTCTGGCCGCCCACAGCGAGGCTTGCAGACGGTTGGGCACGTCGATTTTCTTGTAGATGTTGTAGATGTGCGATTTGACGGTGTTGAGGCTCAGGAAAAGCTTTTGCGCGATATCCTTGTTGGTGGCGCCGGCGGCGAGCATGAGCAGAATTTCCTGTTCACGCTGGCTCAGTTCGGCTTGTCCGTCTTCTGGGGCGATCAGTTCGGCGGGGCGGTTCTGTTTGCCGAGCAGAAACGCGGACATGGCCTCGCGGGAGAACCAGAGCTCGTTTTCGAGCATGGCGCTCACGCCTTTGACCATGAGCCTGAACGGGGAGTTGCGGTAAAAAATGCCGCGAATGCCGGAATTGATGGCTTCAAGTTCGAGGGAGCGGTCTTCGGGGACGTTGAAGAGGGCCACGGACGTGGACATGAACGGTGAGTCCTCGCCGTTTGCAGCCTGCAGGAGTTCTTCCATGGACATGCCGGTGCAATCGAGGAGGGTCAGGTCGGGCCGGGCGGTTTCAAGAATTTTGGGCAGCGAGGGGGAGTGGCTGCAGCTTACGCCGGTTTCCTGGCTGAGTCTGGCTGCCAGAAGGTCGTTCAGGAGCGGATCTTCTCCGACGATTCCGAGCATGGCCGGTCCTGCCTGGCCGGGTTTTTTGCCGGTGTTGACGCGAATGGAGGTGACTTTGGTAGGATCGAAGGCGATGGCCATGCCGCTCTTTTCCGAGCGCACCACTGTTCCCTCGACCCGAAATCTGGCTTGCGGCTGGCCTGCTTTCATGCCGCCGAAATCAAGGGAGATGTTTAGTGTCACTGCCGTGCCGGCGGGATATGTCTGCCCGGTTTCAAAAAAGACCCCGCCGGCGGAAATGTTTGTCGTCGCCAGCTCCTGGTCCGAATAATCATGCATGATCGAGCTCACTTTCGAGGGGATGCTCATGGAAAAACGTTCAATTCCGCGTCGATTATCCTTTTTAGACGCCGTACTGTTGTTCATGTTTCCTCCGTGCGGCTTCGCAACGTTTTAGTCCGATACTTTTACTTCCGCGGCGGAGATGTCTTGCGGCAACAGATTGTTTTTCTTGAGATACTCTAGGAATTTCTTGGCAATTTCCAAATTATTATTGAGGCGCAGGGCCGTGCGCAGATGTTCGATGGTTTTTTGGATGTCGGCCTTGGCGAAGCAGGCCCGGGCCATGTTGTAATGCAGGTTCTCGTCGGCCGGGGAAAGTTCCAGCGCTTTGGAATAGTACTCCGTGGCCTGTTCGTACATTTCATTTTTGCGCAGGCTGATGCCGAAATCATTGAAGAGATGTTTGTGCTCGGCCTCGAAGGTCGCCTCCATCTTGATCAGACGCTGGAAGATGTTGTCGGCCTTGCCCGTTTCTCCCCGGTCCAGATAGGTCAGGCCCAGACCGAAATTGGCCCTGATGTTTTCTTCATCGACGCGCAGGGCGTTGCCGAATTCGTATTCCGCGCTGTAGGTCTCGCCGTTGACCCGGAACCGTTCGGCTTTGGCGATGGTCTGATTGAGTTTGCGGATGCTTGGATAAACCTTGCTTGAATAGAACTCGGGTTCGGGTGAGTACTGCTCAAGGAATTCTTCTTTCGGGATTTCCTGCTTGGGACCCGAGGGGACGTAGTTCGGATTCAGAGGCTGAATGGTGATCACGCCCTGGTCATCTTCCTCGGCAAACCAGTACATGGTTTGCGTGGTTTTGCGGACGGTCGCACCCGCACCGACCTTGGCAATTTTTTCGGAGGAAAAAACCCCCTTGATCCGTGCGCGTTGATTCTCGGTTTCCGACATGGGCGTCCCCCGCAGAAATTATGTTATTGTCTTCAAATAGTCCCGAGCTGCCTGCACAGGGTTGTCCGACCGGGTGATTGGCCGGCCGACGACAAGATAATCGCTGCCGTCAAGGGCTGCCTGCGCCGGCGTGCAGACACGGGACTGATCTCCAGAGTCGGCGTCGGGCAGGCGAATTCCGGGAGTGAGAAGCTGAAAATATGCTCCACATGCCTGACGTATAACACGAACTTCCTTGCCTGAACAGACCACGCCGTCGAGTTTCCAGTTTTGGGCGCTTCGCGCCAGATGAACGGCCAGATCACGCAGATTCCCATCGGTGGCGTCCGGGTTCCAGGCCAGATCTTTTGGCCCGAGGCTGGTCAAGAGCGTCACGGCCAGAATGCTGGGCGGTGTCTGTCCGGGTGCAAGACCCTGGTCCCGGCCTGCCGCCGCCGCTTCGCACATGGCGCGTCCGCCAAGTGCGTGGATGGTCAGCATGTCCGCGCCCATGCGCGTGGCCTGGGCCGTGGCCGCCTGCACGGTGTTGGGGATGTCCATGAACTTGAGATCGAGAAAAACCTGAAATCCCATATCCTTGAGCTGGGCGATCAGTTCCTGCCCTGCACTCAGGTACAGTTCCAGGCCGACCTTGACCCATGGCACGACGCCTTGCAGGCGGGAAGCCAGGGACAGGGCCTGGGCCGTCTCGGGAAAATCCAGGGCCACGACCAGGGCCGGTGAGCTTTTCATGAGATCCCCCATTGACGGATCAGGGCGGCTTGCCACGATTCCTGGTAGGCCGGTTTGGTTTTCTCGGCCACATAGATGGCGCGCAGCTGCTCGTAAGCCAGGTTCAGATTGTCGTTCACGATCCAGTGGTCGAACCACCGGCTGTCCGCGATTTCGTCCCGGGCGGCGGCCAGGCGGCGGATGATGGTGGCCTCGCTGTCCGTGCCCCGCCCGTTCAGGCGCGCCTCCAGAGCTTCGCGTGACGGCGGGAAGACGAACACGTAGCAGCCCTGCCCCATGTTGTTCTTGATCTGGCGCGCGCCCTGTACGTCGATGTCGAAGATGACGTCGCGTCCGTTGGCCAGCAGGTCCATGGTGGTCTGCCTCGGGGTGCCGTAGAGGTTGCCGTGGACTTCGGCCCATTCGGCGAAAAAGTTCTCGTCCCGGCGGAGTTCGAACTCCTCTCGGGTCAGGAAATGATATTCCCGGCCGTCGACCTCGCCCGGGCGGGGGGCGCGGGTGGTGCAGGACACGGAAAAGGTGAAGGCGCTGAATTCAGCGGTCAGGCGCCGGATGAGGGTGCTTTTTCCCGTGCCCGAAGGGGCGCTGATGACGAGCATCATGCCCACGTTGGTTTGTGGGGGATGGGTGCTTGCGCTATTCATCACTGCCTCCGGCGGTGAAGCGTTGACTGATTGTTTCGGGCTGAATGGCGGACAGGATGCAGTGGTTCGAATCGGTGATGATCAGCGAGCGGGTTTTGCGGCCCTGCGTCGCGTCGATGAGCCGCCCGGCCTGTTTGGCCTCCTCCCGCAGGCGTCGCATGGGGGAGGAGGTCGGGCCGACGATGGCCACCACCCGGTTCATGACCACGGCGTTGCCGAAGCCGATGTTCAGGAGTTTTTTCTTTTCCACTGCCTACTCCAGATTCTGGATCTGCTCTCTGCATTTTTCGAGTTCGGCCTTGAAGGTCACCACCAGCTGGCTGATGCTCGTGTTCTGGCTCTTGTTGCCGCAGGTGTTGATCTCGCGGAAGCACTCCTGGACCATGAAGTCGAGCTTGCGGCCCACGGGTTCGGTCTGGTTGAAGTATCCGTCGATGCCTTTGAGATGAATCTCAAGACGCGTCAGTTCCTCGGACACATCGACCCGGTCGGAGATGGTGGCCAGTTCCTGCAGCATGCGATCCGGATCTATCTGGGCGCCGCTGTCGAGGAGCAGCTTGGCGACCCGTTCCTGCAGCAGGGCAAATCGTTCCGGCGCGGTCTGGGCCGCAAGGACGCGGATTTCCTCCACCAGCACGGTCAGGCGCGCAAAGCGCACGCGCAGGTCCTCCTCCAGAGCAAGCCCTTCCCGGACCCGCGCTTCGTCCCAGTCTTCCAGGGCCTTCTTAAGGGTCTCGGTGAGGCTTTCAATGAGTTGCGGGTTGTCGATGCTGCCGGAGTCCTTCCAGAGGGAGGGGATGTTCAGCAGTCGGTTCAGGTCCGGTGTATGCGGGACCTCCATTGATGCGGCCAGGCGCGTAAGCTCCTGCAGCATGGAGGCCGCCATGGTCCTGTCCAGGCTTAAGGACTGCAACTCGGGATTGTTGATCTTGAGTCCGAGAAAGAGCTCCACTCCGCCACGGTTGGCAATGGTGCGAACCTCGTTCTCCCAGGTTTTCTGGTGGGCGTAGAGGGTCGGCGGAATCTTCCATTTCAGATCCAGGTGGCGGTTGTTGAGACTGCGGATTTCCCAGGACAGGGTCCAACCTTCTTCCTGGGCGCTGGCACGGCCGTAGCCGGTCATACTCTTGAGCATGGCATATCCTCTGATGATGTTAAATGCTTGAGGGATTCCCTGTACATGTCCCGGATGCGGGTCAGGTGCTTCTTGACCTCGGGCGCGGCGTAGTCCGGGAAGGTCCAGGGGAGGTCACACCAGTCTCCCTGTTGAAAGATGAGAGTCAGATCGGCCCAGATTCCCGATGACAGGTACACCCGGTGCGTGAAATTCTTGCCCGTGGCCAGGACCAGACGTTCCTGGGTGACGTAGCCCGGGTCGAGGTTGAAAAGCCTCCTGCCGTCATGAGCCCAGCGAGTCTCCAGCCTGTTGGTGCCCAGCTTGATCTCGGCCAGACCGTCGAGGGGCAGGGGGCGTTCAAAGGACAGGATGTAACGGAAAATGGGCGTTCCCAGCTCCGAATCGTAATAGCTGGTCCGGTTGAAGGGGATGGGCTGCGACTCGTAATCGATGCGGCCCATGATCTCTTCAAGGCAGGGGCGAAGCTCCGGCCAGACCTCGTCACGGCGGGCGCTCAGCACAGACAGGAAGGCGCGGCCCGGAAGGGGCGACGCCGGGATGCTCATGCGCCCTCCCGTTGCTCTTGGGCAAGCTTGGCTGTTAGTCCCGAAGAGGTCAATCCCGTCGGAACGACGCGCAAAAGCTCCCGGGTCCGGGGTGGCGCGTCGCTGACCGAGCACTCGACATAGAATTCGTTCATGCCCGTGCCGCCGTCTTCCAGGGCCACGTCCATGGCCGGGAGTTTGAGCAGTTCGAGCAGAAAATCAGCGCGTTTGCGGGCCACCGCCTGGCGTAGGGTCTTGGCTCTTTCCCGGCGGATGTGGCCGGGCACGGAGCCCTTGAAGAGCACGGCCGGGGTGCCCGGGCGCTCGGAATAGGGGAAGACGTGAGCGTAGGAGAGGGGCAGGCGCTGCACGACATCCATGGTTTCGTCCGCGTGCGCCTGCGTTTCGCCGGGAAAGCCCGCGATGAGGTCCGCGCCCAGTCCGAAGACCGGCCAGATCTCGCTCAGGTCTTGCAGAAAATCGAATATCTGTTCCGGTCCGTAGTGCCCCCTGCCCATGCGCCGCAGCACTTCCGGGCTGCCGCTCTGCAGGGAGATGTGCAGGTGCGGAGTCATGAGGCGGCTTTGCGCCAGGGTGGAGAGCGCCTTGGCGTTCAGGTCGCCCGGTTCAAGGGAGCCAAGCCGCAGCCGGGCCCGGCCTGCCCAGCGGGGGGACAGGGCCTGGTCCACCGCAGCCAGAAGATCCCAGAAATCCTCTTTTGCGGGCAGATCCCGGCCGTAGTGGCGCAGGTTGATGCCGCACAGGGATATTTCGCGGATGCCGGAGTCAAGCAGGCGCGACGCTTCGCTTATGATCTTTTCGGACGGGCGGCTGACGGAGCGTCCGCGCGTGGTGGGGATGATGCAATAGGTGCAGCCGTGGGAGCAGCCGTCCTGGACTTTGATTACGCCCCGGGCGCGGTTGTAGCCGGAGATGGCCAGTGCGGGAAAGGGGGCTTGAGGCTGGTCCGGGCTGCCAAGCCGGGTTTTGTCTTTCTGGGCGATGATCTCGTCGACGGCGTCCATGGCCAGGATGCGTTCCCGGTCGGCCTCAACGGCGCAGCCCATAACGACAATCCACGGCTTGGGATTGGCCGAGGCGAGGCTCCGGACCTGCTTGGCCAGATCGAGCACTGCGCGTTCGGTCACGGCGCAGCTGTTGATGAGCACGATGTCGGCCAGGGCCGGGTCGTGGGTTTCCATCAGTCCGTCCGTGACAAGAGCTTCGCGGATGGCCTGGGATTCGTACTGATTGACCTTGCATCCCTGGGTGGTCAGAAAAAATAGCTGTCCGGGTTCACGCCGCATGGATTGCCTCCTGGATCACGCCGCCGGCCAGGACCTGTCCTTCCGGCGAATACACGGCAGCCACCTGTCCGGGGGTGGGAATGGCCCGCGGCCCGGGGAAGGCGATGGTCATGCCCGATTGATCCACGGTCACGTGCGCCGGTTCGGGCCGCTGGCGGTAGATGGTCTGTACGAGAACCTCATGGGGCCAGAGTTCGGGCGGCAGGAGCAGGTTGGGGATGCCCGTGCGGCAGCCGGACGACATGGCTTCTGCTTTGGGACCGACGAGGAGTCGGTTGCGCGCGAAGTCCTTGCCCGTCACGTAGAGAGGCTCGCTGTAGGCGATGCCGAGGCCCTTGCGCTGCCCGAGGGTGTGGTTCCAAAGGCCCGCGTGGCGACCCAGGACCGTGCCGTCGGCCAGTGCGATGGGACCGGGCCCGCCGAGCCGGACGTTTCTTTCCCGCAGGAAATCCCTGTAATCAGTGGGAATGAAGCACACCTCCTGGCTTTCCCGTCCAGCGGGAGGCTCCATGCCGCGCTCGGCCAGGGCCAGACGCACGGCGTTTTTGGTCCAGCCGGACAGGGGAAAGAGGACATGTGCGAATCGTTCGCGGGGCACCCGGGACAGAAAATAGCTCTGATCCTTGTCCGCATCGAGCCCTCTGTACAGGGCCGGACCCTGCGTGGTGTGCAGCAGGCGGGCATAGTGGCCCGTGGCCAGCCGATCCGCGCCCAGTTCCCGCGCCCTGTCCAGCAGCAGGCCGAATTTTATGGCCGGATTGCAGGTCGCGCAGGGGTTGGGGGTCAGCCCGGACTGATAGGCGCGTACAAAAGGGGCGATGACCAGTTCCTCGAATTCACGCCGCAGGTCCACCAGATGAAAGGGCACGGAAAGGGTGGCGCACAGACCGCGCAGCCGTTCGTGCAGGGCTTCGTCGTCCGCGCCCAGAAAACGGGCGTGCACGCCCATGACCTCGGCCCCGGTTTCCCGGAGCAGAAGCAGGCTCATGAGGGAATCGGCCCCTCCGCTCAGTGCGATCGCGGTTTTGTGCATGTAAAAAAAGGCCGGAAGATCCGGCCCGGGTTAACCAAGTGGCGGTTCGGGCAGCTTTGGCAGATGCGTTTCCAGAGTCTGGGCCGCGCGCAAAAGGCCGGCTTCTTCCATGTTGCCGGCGAAGAGTTGCAGGCCGACCGGCATGCCGGTGTCCTTCCCGAGTCCGACGGGCAGGGAGAGCCCCGGCAATCCGCTCAGGTTCAGGGAGATGGTGAAGATGTCCGTCAGGTACATCTGCAGCGGATCGGAGGTGTTTTCTCCGATGGCGAAGGCCGTGGTCGGGCAGGCCGGACCGCAGATCAGGTCGCACTGGCCGAGGGCGTTCAGGAAATCCTGGCGGATCAGGCGCCGGACTTGGGCTGCCTTCCTGTAGTAGGCGTCGTAGTATCCGGCCGAGAGCACGTAGGTGCCGAGCATGATGCGGCGCATGACCTCTTCCCCGAAGCCTTCGGAGCGGGAGCGGGTGTACATGGTCGCAAGGTCCTGGGTCTGGCTGCTGCGGCGGCCGTAGCGCACCCCGTCGAAGCGGGCCAGGTTGGAGCTGGCTTCGGCCATGGCCAGGATGTAGTAGGTGGCGATGGCGTATTCGGTATGCGGCAGCGACACGGGCACTATCTCGGCGCCCAGGGCGGTGGCAAGTTCGACGGCGCTTCGGCAGGCCGCGTCCACCTCGGCCGAGAGGCCTTCGCCCCAGTACTGCTCGGGCAAACCCAGGCGCAGGCCCTTCAGGGATTCGCCCCGGCTCAGGGCTTCGAGATAATTGGGCACCGGCGCGTTGACGCTGGTCGAATCCTTGGGATCGTGACCGGCGATGACCTGCAGGATTTCCGCCGCATCGGCCACGGTGCGGGTCATGGGACCGGCCTGGTCCAGGGAGGAGCCGTAGGCGATGAGGCCCCGGCGGGAAACACGGCCGTAGCTGGGCTTCAGCCCCACGATACCACAGAAGCTGGCGGGCTGGCGGATGGAGCCGCCCGTGTCCGTGCCGATGGAGGCGAAACACTGTCCCGCCGCCACGCTGGCCGCAGAGCCGCCGCTGGAGCCGCCAGGAACCCGCGCCGTGTCCCAGGGATTCTTGGTGACCTTGAAGGCGGAATTCTCCGTGGACGAGCCCATGGCGAATTCGTCCATGTTGGCCTTGCCCAGGATGATGGCCCCGGCGTCTTTAAGTCTGGTCACGCAGTCGGCGTCGTAGACCGGAACGAAGTTTTCGAGAATTCTGGAGCCGCAGGTCGTGGGCATGCCCACGGTAGCCAGGACATCCTTTATGATGACGGGCACTCCCCACAGGGGCCTGGCTGCGTCCGGTCCCTTTTTGTCCATGGCCTCGGCCTGGCTCAGGGCTTCTTCCCCGGAGACGTGCAGGAGGGCTTCAAGCCGTGGCTCGGTCGCGGCGATGCGCTCCAGGCAGGAGGCGGTCGCCTCCTGGGCGGTGACTTCACCTGCGCGCAGAAGATCGCGGACCTCGGTCAGGGAATGATGGAAAATCTGTGACATGAAAAATTTCCTCTTGGAGCTGTTCTGAAGCGCGCCGCCTATCAGACGATGCGCGGTACGATGAAGTATTCGCCGTCGGTCTCGGGAGCGTTGCGCAGGATTTCGGTGCGCTCGAAATCCTTGCGGACTTCATCCTCGCGCAGGAAGCCGGGCTGCTCGACGGGGGTGTACATGGGTTCGACACTGCTGGTGTCCAGCTCATTCAGTTTGTCCATGTAGCCAAGAATGTCATCCATCTGGACGCTGAGGCCGGCGGCCTGCTCGGGGCTGATTTCGAGCCGGGACAGGTTGGCGATGGCCAGGGCTTTTTCAGGGCTTATTTTCATGCTCATCCTTGCTGCTTCTTGTTTTGAAGTTGGATCCGGCGTTTTTCGCGGCGGATCTGCCTTTGCTCCCTGGCCTGACGGATCTTCTCCATGTCCGCCCGGATCATGCCCGAGCGTGTCGGCTGGAACAGGAACAGGTCCTGGGAAGCCTGGCCTGCGTCCCAGTGCATGGGCGCCAGGGTCCAGGGCATACGGCTGGCGGCCTCGGCCAGCGCCTGGTTGAAGGCCGAGACGGAGCTTTGGCCGCCTCCGAGCAGAGCGGTGAAGCGCACGAAGTCGTAGCCCAGCGCCGCCCACATGTCCGCCTCTTCCCCTCCGCCATCTTCCATCCCGCGCTTCAGGCTCTGGGCGCTCTGCGAGGTAAGGTCGGTGCTCCAGGCCCCGGGAAAGAGCGTCAGATCGAAGTATTGCGTTTCCAGGTTGGCCTCGTTCACACTCTGGCCCCAGAGTTGCGGTCCCAGGAAAATGAGCCGCGTCTCTTCGTAATAATGGAAAAGCGGGGCCAGTTGCTGCACCCGGAAAAGGGAATCGGGCAGGAAAACCGCCTGAAAGGGAGGTTCGGGGTTCAGGGTGTCCTTGGCTCCGCTGGCGCCAAGAATAGCGGCCACGGCCTTGCCCCAGGTCGGCGGGTTCTGGATGTCGTAGCCTCTGACCGTGGAAATGCGGGCACCCAGAATTCCGGCCTGTTCCCGAAAGATGTCGGTCATGGCGGTGCCGAATCGGTCCTGGGGATGCAGGATCGCATAAGACGTGATCCCCAGTTGTTCGCAGCCCCGGATGACGGCCCGGACCTGATCGGCGGGGGTGCTGAAGAAACGCCAGGCCTCCTTGCCCTCGTCCTCGACGCTGGGCATGAAAGTCAGGAATCTGGATGTGCGGTGCAGGCCCGCCAGACGGATCTGTCCCCAGATTTCCTTGCGCAGCGGGCCGCCGATGATGGGCACGCCGCTCACGGCGCGCAATTCCTCGAGAAAGGTCGGAGATTCGGTGTTGATGAGCTTGATCGCCGGAGCCTCGGTCTGGGCCCGGCTTTCGCGCCAGGCGGTGTCGGCGCCCTTGGCGATTTTCCAGCCCACCTGCGCGTACGGTCCGGAAAGGGGCAGGAGCAGGACCAGGCTCTGCCTGACCGTGCCCATTTCCTGTTCCAGGGCGCGCAGCTGGGCAGCAAAGAACTCCCGGTTGGCGAGACCGCCGCTGCGCACGATGGTGGACAGGCTGGGCCAGACGGCCGCCCAGTTGTCCCTGTCCTGCGTCAGAAGCTTCATGCTCCGCGCCCAGACCACCATGGACCAGGGATAGGCGCTCGGGTCGGCGTCAAGGGCGCTGGCCAGGATCTTGCGCAGCTCATCTGCCGGCAGGGATTCCGCCCGGCGCAGGGCGTCGGCTTCCAGCGCGCCACGGGTCGCGTCATCGGGGGCGGCCTTGTAGATGAAGCCCATGGTGTCAAAGGCCAGCCCATATTCGGGGATGGCCCAGAAATGGTCGACAAGCTCCATCCCGGCCGCCTCGCGCGTGGTCCAGTCAAGGTCGGTGCGACCGGCGAGGTCGATGAGGTAGCCGACATATGCGTCCTTGCCCTTGCGTGCCAGGAGAAGCTGGGCGTTGGCCTGGTTCCAGTCCCAGGAGGACGTGGCGGTTTTGTTTTCCGCCTGCCATGCCTGCAGGTTCTTTTCCGCCAGCTCGTATTCCCCGAGCTGCACCGCGCTGCCGACGGTATTGCGCCAGGCCTCGCCGCGGCCGGGATCGCCCACGCGGCTTGTCTCCAGATACTTGGTGTAACGCTGGAGTGCTTTTTGCGGGTCCGCAGCCTTGTGCCCGGGCAGTCCGGAGGCGGACTTTGCGTCGGGAGTCGAGTACACGATTTTCTTGGCGCAGGAGGCGGAGCCGAAAATCAGGGCCAAGATGATGAGGCAGGAATAAAGTGGTCGGATTTTCATAAGGTATGGAGCCTGACACGGGTCTGACGGGGTGTCCCGGTTGAATAAAAAAAAGCCTGGCCCCGTCAAGGGCCAGGCGTGGAGTATAGGGACCGGCAAATTGCCGTGTCAAGCCAATGCTTGTCGTGCTCCGTACTTACTTTTTCACTTCCGTGTAGTCGGCGTCCACCACGTCTTCGTCGTCGTTTTTGGCGCCGCCGCCCTGTCCGGCGTCCTGCGGGCCTTCATGGGCTCCGGCGTCGGTCTTCTGGGCGTAGAGCTTTTCGGCCAGCTTGTGCGAGGCCTGGGCCAGTTCGTCCATGGATTTCTGGATGGCATCTACGTCTTCGCTCTGCAGGACGCTCTTCAGGGCCTCGGCCTTGCCTTCGATGTCCGCCTTCATGGCGGCGTCGATGTTCTCGCCCAGATCGCGGATGGATTTCTCCGTGGTGTAGATCAGGGTGTCGGCGCTGTTGCGGACTTCGATGAGCTTCTGCTTCTTCTTGTCCTCTTCGGCGTTGGCTTCCGCTTCCTTGACCAGACGCTCGATTTCCGTGTCGCTCAGGCCGCTACTGGCCGTGATGCGGATGGACTGTTCCTTGCCCGTGCCCAGATCCTTGGCCGAGACGTTGACGATGCCGTTGGCGTCGATGTCGAAGGTGACCTCGACCTGCGGCACACCGCGGGGAGCTGCCGGGATGCCGGTCAGCTCGAAGCGGCCCAGGGTCATGTTGTCGGAGCACATGGGACGCTCGCCCTGCAGCACGTGAATGGACACGGACGGCTGGTTGTCGGCGGCCGTGGTAAAGGTGTTGCTCTTGCGGGTCGGGATGGTCGTGTTGCGGTCGATGAGCTTGGTGAACACGCCGCCCAGGGTCTCGATGCCCAGCGACAGCGGGGTCACGTCGAGGAGCAGCACGTCCTTCACGTCGCCGGCCAGGATGCCGCCCTGGATGGCTGCGCCCATGGCCACGACTTCATCGGGGTTCACGCTGCGGTTGGGCTCCTTGCCGAAGAATTCGCCGACCTTCTTCTGCACCAGAGGCATGCGGGTCATGCCGCCGACCAGGATGACTTCGTTGATGTCGCCGGTCTTGAGGCCCGCGTCGGCCAGGGCCTTGCGACAGGGCTCGATGGTGCGGCCCACCAGCGCTTCGCACAGGGATTCCAGCTTGGCGCGGGACAGCTTCATGGTCATGTGCTTGGGACCGTTCTGGTCGGCAGTGATGAAGGGCAGGTTGATGTCCGTCTCCATGGAGGAGGACAGGTCCTTCTTGGCCTTTTCGGCGGCTTCCTTCAGGCGCTGCAGAGCCATTTTGTCCTTGGCGAGGTCGATGCCGTTCTCCTTTTTGAATTCATCGACCAGGTAGGTGATGATTTCGTGGTCGAAATCCTCGCCACCCAGGAAGGTGTCGCCGTTGGTGGCGCGCACTTCGACGACGTTGTCACCCACTTCGAGGATGGAGATGTCAAACGTGCCGCCGCCGAGGTCGAACACGGCGATCTTCTCGTTGGCCTTCTTGTCCGAGCCGTAGGCCAGGGAGGCGGCGGTGGGCTCGTTGATGATGCGCTTCACTTCGAGGCCGGCGATGCGGCCGGCGTCCTTGGTGGCCTGACGCTGGGAGTCGTTGAAATAGGCCGGGACGGTGATGACCGCTTCGGTCACGGTCTCGCCCAGGTAGGTCTCGGCGTCCTTTTTCAGGCGCTGCAGGATGAGCGCGGAGATTTCGGCCGGGCTGTACTTCTTGTCTCCGATTCCCACGTAGGCGTCGTTGTTGGCTCCGGCCACGATCTTGTAGGGGCTCTTGGATATCCAGCTCTTGAGCTTGGGATCGTCGATCTGGCGGCCCATGAGACGCTTGACCGCGAAAATGGTCTTGTCGGAGTTGGTGACGGCCTGGCGCTTGGCGATCTCACCCACCAGACGATCCTGATCGGTGAACGCCACAATGGAAGGAGTCGTGCGCCCGCCTTCGGGATTGGTGATGCATTTGGCTTCCTTGCCTTCCATGACATAGACACAGCTGTTGGTCGTACCCAAATCTATTCCGATAATCTTACCCATTGTGGTCTCCTCTGCGGTATTTGAAATAATTATGTAAAAATCGGGCACAAATTAACGCCTAAAAATTGCTTGTAAAGGGCAGGGGGGGCATTTTTTTTGGACCGAGGGGTTCGCGGGCGAGAATGGGGGCGCTTTAGGAGCGATGTTCAAGGGGGCGACGAGGGGCGCGTGGGCGACGCGTGAAAAGGCCCCTGCCGCGTGTTGCGGCAGGGGCCTTGATTCGGATCGTTCAGGGCGGATGGATCAAAGGCCTTTTTGCGCCATGAGATGAGCCAGGTCGGCCACACGGCAGGAATAGCCCCATTCGTTGTCGTACCATATCAGCACCTTGGCAAGGTTCCCGGCCTGGACTGTGGTGAAGTCCGCGTCCACCACGCCCGAGTGCGGGTCGGCGATGAAGTCCGAGGAGACCAGGGCCTCTTCGGCGTAGCCGAGTATGCCCTTCAGTTCATTCTCGGAGGCTTCCTTGAAGGCGGCTTTCAGTTCCTCGGCCGTAGTGTCGCGTTCGAGTACGGCCACGAAATCCACCAGGGAGACTGCGGGCACGGGCACGCGTACCGAATAGCCGTCAAAGCGCCCGGCCATCTCGGGGATGACCTTGGCCACGGCCTTGGCCGCGCCGGTCGAGGTCGGGATCATGTTGCAGGCGGCGGCCCTGGCCCGGCGCAGATCCTTGTGCGGCAGATCGAGGATGCGCTGGTCGTTTGTATAGGCATGGACCGTGGTCAGCACGCCTTTGGCCACGCCGAATTTGGCATGCATGACCTTGACCGCCGGTGCCAGGCAGTTGGTCGTGCAGGAGGCGTTGGAGACGATGTGATGGATGGCCGGATCGTACTTGTCCTCGTTCACGCCGATGACCACGGTCAGATCCTCGTCCTTGGACGGCGCGGTGATGATGACCTTTTTGGCTCCGCTTTCAAGGTGCTGCCCTGCTGTGGGCCCGGTGCGGAAAATGCCCGTGGATTCGATGACGATGTCCACGCCGCACGACTTCCAGGGGATGAGCTTGGGATCGCGCTGGGCGAAACTCTTTATCTCCCATTCGCCGCCCACCCGGATGGTATCCGCGTCTGCCTCCACCGGAGCCGCGAAGTGCCCGTAGGAAGTGTCGTGACGGAGCAGGTGGGCGTTGGTCTGGGTGTCGAAGAGATCGTTGATGGCCACGACTTCCAGGGTGTCGCGGTGGCGTTGCCAGATGGTCTTGAGCACCTGCCTGCCGATGCGACCGAAGCCGTTTATTCCTATTCGTGTTTTTTCCATAAGATGCTCCCTAGTCTTCAAAAACCTGGTAGTCGTAAGCGTTTATGAGTTCCATCTGGCGCTTCAATGTCTGGTGCATGCGCGCGTTTTCGATGGCGATGGCCGAAATGTTGGCGATGGCCTGCAAAAAACCGATCTCTTCCTCGTCAAACTCGCGGCGCTCTCCCGTGTAGACCCTGAGCACTCCGATGGGGCGGCTGCCTTCCACGAAAAGTGGGGCCACCAGCACGGAAACAAGCCCTTCCTTGGCCGCTTCGCCGCCGTACTGAAAGCGCGGGTCGGACCCTGCGTCGGCGATCTGGACCACCTTGCCGGTGAAGGCTTCGCGGTCCAGGCCGCTCTTGGCCACCTCGACCACGCCTTTTTTAGCATAGCGTTCGCTCAGGCCAAAATAGGCTGCGGGTTTCAGGACCTTGCCGCTGCGGTCGAGGAGCCGGATGAAGCATCCCTTGACGCCCATGGCCCGGGTCACCTGTTCCGCGATCCGGCTCAAAACCTCGCTCGGGTCGAGGCTTGAGTTCACTGTACGACTGACTTCGTAAATAATTTCGTAGAGGCGTTTTTTACTCATGATTTCCTCCGTTCATGTCTAAAACTTCGCGAAAGCCATACATGACGAAGGCGCAAGAGAACAACACCTTTTCGCTTCTGGAATAAAAATGCGAATTGAATGATCAAACAAGAGTGACTTTTTCCGCGTGTGTCTTGAGTTTTCCACATGCAGAGGATACGAGGCCCCAAAATCTTTTACAGGAGTATTTATGGAACGTACCTTTTCCATCATCAAACCCGACGCCGTCGCCCGCAACCTTCAGGGCGAAATCATGGCCATGATTCAAAGCGCGGGGCTGCGCGTCGTGGGCATGAAGATGATCCAGCTGACCAAATCCCAGGCCGAAGGCTTTTACGCCGTGCACAGCGAGCGCCCCTTTTTCGGCAGTCTTGTGGAGTACATGTGTTCCGGCCCGTGCGTGGTCATGTGTCTGGAAGGCGATAACGCCGTGCAGAAGTACCGCGACCTGATGGGCGCGACCAACAAGGACAACGCTACAGAAGGCACCATCCGCAAGAAATACGCGCTGGACATCGAAAAGAACTCCTGCCACGGTTCCGACGGTCAGGATACCGCAGCGGTCGAAATCGTATACTTCTTCAACGCACTGGAGCTGGTGGGATAATGAAAAGATTCGGGTTCATCGGGCTTGGGAACATGGGCGGGGCCATCGCCAGAGGCCTGGCCTCGGGCGGAGCTTTCGCCATGCACGGATTTGATCCCAGCGAGGGCATGTGCCGCAGGAATGCGGACGTCATGACCATCCATCCGACTGCCTTGGAGCTGGCCCGGAATTCGGACTATGTCCTGCTGGCCGTCAAGCCGCAGGTCATGCGTCCGGTGCTGACCGGCTTGGTCCCGGCCCTTGGACCCGAAACCTGTCTTGTCTCCATCGCCGCTGGCGTCACCCTGGACCAGCTGGTTGAATGGTCGGGAAAGAAATGCCCCGTGGTGCGCGTCATGCCCAACACTCCGGCCATGGTCGGCAAGGGCGTGTACGCCCTGTGCTTCGACCATGAACTTCTGGACGAGGACCGCAGGCAGACCATGCTGGATGTTTTTTCCTCCATCGGCCAGGCCCACGTGCTGCCGGAAAAACTCTTCGACGCCTATACCGGCCTCATCGGTTCCGGCCCCGCCTACGTCTACGCCTTCATGGAAGGCCTCATCGACGCCGGCGTCACCCTCGGGCTGACGCGGGCCCAGGCCACCAGCATGGTCTCGGGGCTGGTTTCGGGGTCCGCGCTCATGGCCGAGGCCGAGGGCGCCCATCCGACACTATTGAAGGAAATGGTCACCTCGCCCGGCGGGACGACCATCGCGGGCCTCAACGCCCTGGACGAACACCGCTTCAAGTTCGCGATCGGCCGGGCGGTCCGGGCGGCCGCCGAACGCAGCAAGGAACTTGCGGATTAGGGCGGCCACGAGCCGCCTTTTCTATGCCGTATTCATTCCGTAGCGCACGCATCCTCGCCCAGCCCGTAACCGGGGCCGAGACTCCGGAAATAGAGACTGTCTATGCCGGAAACAGGGAGCTGCTGCTCCTTCTGGACCGCGAAAACGATCCCCCGGTCCTGGCCCGCCGCTTTGTCGAGCACCAGAACCTGCCGCCGCGCGGCTGCCCGTCCTCCCTGCACAACCTCATCCTGCGCGAACCCATGGACAGCGATGTCATCGGGCTCTTGAGCCTGTACACCGGATACCCCAAGGGCGATGTCGCCTATGTCGGCGAGCTGTTCCTGAGCGCCGAATTTCAGGGTATCGGTCTGGGTCGGGAGGCCTATCTCAGCCTTGAGGCCATGCTGCGTCCGGGACCCATGACCCGGGTGCGGGTGGGGGTGGGCCTCAAGAACTGGAATGCCCTGCGGTTTTGGATCAGGCTTGGTTTCATGCACGTCACCGGGATGAGCGGTGACCGTTTTTTTGGCCCCGGCAGGCACGCTTTCCTGGAACTGCAGAAAAATCTGTGATCCCGGACGGATCAGTCGGCGGTAATATCTTGACATGACACGTGAGGCGGGGCTAAACGCAACTCCTCGGGCGATTAACTCAGCGGTGAGAGTGCCACCTTCACACGGTGGAAGTCACAGGTTCAAATCCTGTATCGCCCACCACCGACCGCACAAACCCTTTCAGGCAGCCGCCCGGAAGGGTTTTTTCGCTTATGGAGCATCCATGCAGATACAGGACGATTACGAACTTCTCGACAGCGGAAACGGACAGAAACTGGAACGCTTCGGGCCCGTCATCCTGGCCCGCCCATGCGCCCAGGCCGTATGGGAACCCTCGCTGCCGGCGCTATGGGATTCCGCCAGCGCCACCTTCGACCGCAAGGACGGGCTCAACTGGCACGGCCGGGAACGTCTTCCCGAGGAATGGGTCGTGACCGTGCGCGGGGTGCGCATGCGTCTTTCGACTACGGATTTCGGGCATCTCGGCATTTTTCCCGAGACGCTTGATCTGTGGGAGTGGATTGCCGCCGCCGTGCGGCAGGGCGCGGCCGAGCGCAAGGAGGCTCCGCGTTTTCTGAACCTCTTCGCCTATTCCGGGGGCGCGACCCTGGCGGCGGCCCTGGCCGGGGCGCAGTGCTGCCACCTTGACGCGTCAAAGGGCATGGTCGAGTGGGCACGCGGCAACGCGGCCCTGAACGGCCTTGAGGATTCGGGGACCAGGTTCATCGTTGACGATGTCGGCGCCTTCTTGAAACGCGAGGTGCGTCGCGGGCGCAAGTACGATTGCGTTCTTCTCGACCCTCCGTCCTTTGGGCGCGGCAAGCGCGGCGAACTCTACAAGGTCGAAAAAAACGTGCAGGAGACTCTTGATCTGGTGCGCCAGGTTTTGAGCGACGATCCGCTTTTCGTCATCCTGACATCGCACACGCCGGGATTTTCACCCATCGTGCTCAGGAATCTGCTGGAGCAGACTTTCGGTAAGGGCGCGCTGGCATGCGGGGAAATGCTTCTGCATGGCGCAGAGGAGGTTCTGGATCTGCCCAGCGGCACATGGGGACGATGGGAAGCAAAGAGCTCCGGCATTTGAGCTTTCAGATTCGGGATTTGAAATCCAGAGGGCCAAGCCCCCGATTTTTGATTGCGGATCGCGTCAGCCGAGGCTCCACCAGCCAAGATAGCTGCCGGTGATGGTCAGGACCACGGTACACAGCAGGGCGGCGGGCAGCAGGGTGCGCAGCATGCCGCGAATGCGCGATGGGGACCAGGTCACTCCGAGCGGGCCGAGGAAGGGTTTGTCCTTGATTTCCCCGAAGTAGCGGGTCGGACCGCCCATGCTCACTCCGGCCACATGGGCCGCGGCACTCATGGGCCAGCCGGCGTTGGGGCTGTCCATGCTCCGGGCGTCCCGCGCGATGCGTTCCCAGGCGGCAGGGCGCAGCAGCAGCCATCCCGTGGCCCAGATGGAGATCGCGGCCAGCCGTGCGGGCAGCCAGGCCAGGATGTCGTCGGCCCGCGCCCCGGCTTTGCCGAGTTCCTCGAAACGCTGCGTGCGGTAGCCCCACATGGAGTCCACGGTGCTCACGGCCTTGTAGGCCCACAGCGCGGCAGGACCCATGATGCAGAGCCAGAAGAGGGGAGCCACGAAGCCGTCATTGAAGTTTTCGGCCAGGGTTTCGCCCAGGGCGCGGCAGACCTCGTCCTCGGTCATGTCTTCCGTGTCCCTGCTGACCAGCCCGGCCAGATGCGCGCGGGCTGCCGCCAGCCGCCCTCCTTCGAGCAGGGCCAGCACGGTGTTCGTTTCCCGCACCAGGCAGCCAAGGGCCAGACCCGCATAGCCAAGATAGAGGGCCAGGATCTCGCCCACCAGGGGCAGTCCGGTCAGCAGATGGACCATCAGCGCGCAGCCCAGGGCCACTGCGGCGACGCTCAGTGCTCCGCCGATGCGTGGTCCAAGGAAAAAGGATTTTGCCCAGTCTTCAAGACGCTCAAGCATTTTGCCGATGAGCCGCACGGGGTGCGGCCAGTCCCTTGGATCACCGAAGAGCAGGTCCAGGGCCACGCAGCCGAGCAGAAAGACAAGCAGTGACAGGTTCAGCGGCAGATTGTAGAGCGTGTCGGGCATGCGCGTCTCCGGTGGTTACGGGGCGGACGGCCGGTCCTCGCGCAGGTCCAGCTCCCCGGTCTGACGATAGGCCTCGTAAAGAAGCACGGCTGCGGCATTGGCCAGGTTGACGCTTCTGACCTCCCCCCAGATGGGGATACGGATGAGATCGGTGGCGTCATGCAGGACTTCCGGGGGCAGGCCCCGGGTCTCGGGGCCGAGCACGATGATGTCGTCGGCCCTGAAGGAAAAACGGTGATAGGCCACTCCCTGGCGCGCGCTGGTGAAAACCAGCCGTCCCGGATCCCGGCCCTCCAGGAAGGCGGCCCAGGACGGCCAGATGCGCTTGTCCACGTGGGGCCAGTAGTCAAGGCCAGCCCGCTTCAGGTATTTGTCGTCCAGGCTGAAGCCCAGTGGCTCGATCAGGTTCAGGCGGGTGGTGGAGGCGGCGCAGAGCCGGGCGATGGTCCCGGTGTTGGGTGGGATTTCCGGCTCGTAAAGGGCGATTTGCATCTTGGAGTCTCTTTAAGTATTTTTCATGGCTGTCACGGCCGGCGCACGGACGCGTCGCCGACTCGTCATCCACTTGGCTTTCAAACCCGCTTCCGTCAAGAACCGCGAAGTCAGGAGAACACATGCATCTGCTCGTCACCGGAGGCTGCGGCTTCATCGGTTCCAATTTCATCCAGCACATGCTTGCCACGCACGACGATGTGGTCATCGTCAATCTCGACAAACTTACCTATGCGGGCAACCGCCGCAATCTGGCGGAGGAAGAGGCCCTGCACATGGGTCGCCGCTATCATTTCGTGCATGGCGACATCTGCGATCAGGAGCTCGTGCCGGAGCTCATGAAGCGTTTTGCCTTCGATGCGGTGCTCAATTTCGCGGCCGAGTCGCATGTGGACCGCTCCATAAGCGACCCCTTTCCCTTTGTCACGACCAACGTGCTGGGCACTCAGAACCTGCTGGAGGCCGCAAGACGGGCTGAGATTCCGCGTTTCGTGCATATTTCCACCGACGAAGTCTACGGCACTCTGGGGCCCACCGGGCAGTTCACCGAGGACACCCCCCTGGCACCCAATTCCCCGTACTCGGCGTCCAAGGCCTCCTCGGATCTCCTGGCCCGGGCCTATTTCCACACCTACGGGATGCCCGTCATGGTCACCCGCTGCTCCAATAACTACGGTCCCTACCAGTTTCCGGAAAAGCTCATCCCCTTGGTCTATCTGAAGGCCTCCCGGAACGAATCCATCCCAGTCTATGGCGACGGGCTGAACGTTCGGGACTGGATCTATGTCATGGATCATTGCCGGGGCGTGGAGGCTACGCTCTTCAAGGGCAGGCCCGGCGCGGTGTACAATTTCGGGGGGGACGCCGAGCGGACGAATCTGGAAGTGGTGCGCCTCATACTGCGGCTGACGGGCAGGAGCGAGGATCTCATCACCCATGTCACCGACCGGCCCGGGCATGATCGTCGTTACGCCATGGCTTTCGAGCGCTCCACGGCGGATCTGGGCTGGACCCCGCAACATTCATTTGAGGACGGCATGGCCCGCACCCTGGCCTGGTACAAGGCCAACGAGGCCTGGCTTGACGAAGTGCAGAGCGGCGCCTATCGCCAGTTCATGGATGCATGGTACCAAACGAGGCAGGCATGAAGAGCGCGGTCGTACTGGGCGGCAAGACCGGCCTGCTCGGACAGGCGCTTTGCATGGCCCTGTCCCGGCGGGGATGGACCGTGAATGCGCCGGGGCGCGACGAGCTGGACCTGTTCGAGCGTCCGTCCGTGGAGGAATACCTGGCCCGGACCGCAGCCACGGTGCTTTTCAACACGGTGGCCTACACCAAGGTCGATCAGGCCGAAGACGAACCGGCCGAGGCCTCCAGGCTGAACCGGCAGCTGCCGCTGGTTCTGGGCAAGGCCGTGCGGAATGCCGGGGTTGCCCTGGTCCATTACAGCACGGATTTCGTTTTCAACGGCAGAAAGACAAGTCCCTATGCTCCCGGGGATCAGCCCGCGCCCGGTTCGGTCTACGGCCAGACCAAGCTGCAGGGCGAGCGGGAGCTTTTGGCTCTTGATCTGCCGAGTCTGCTCATCATTCGCACCTCGTGGCTTTTTGGCCCGTGCAAGACCAATTTTGTGACCCGCATCCTGGAGCTGGCCGCAACGCGGCCGGAACTCTCCGTGGTCCACGACCAGATCGGCAGCCCCTCCTACACCCCGGATCTGGCCGCCGGTTCGCTGGCGCTGCTGGACAAGGGCGCGACGGGCATCTTCCATCTGGCCAACGCGGGCCAGGCAAGCTGGTGCGAACTGGCTACGGAGGCCGTCCGAGGGGCGGATCTGGCGTGCCGGATCAAGCCCATCCCTTCGTCCGAATACCCCCAGAAGGCCTGCCGTCCGGCGTATTCGGTCCTGGACCTGAGCGCCTTCACGGCCGTGACGGGCATTGCGCCCCGTCCGTGGTTGCAGGCCCTGCGCGAATTTCTTTTCTCCCGGGAAGATTGCCTGTCATGATCCTGAGCAAGCGCGAAACCGCAGTCCTCACCGCAGTGGTCGAGACCTATGTGGAGACCGCCCTGCCCGTGTCGTCCCAGGCTCTGGCCGTGGGCCTTGGACTGAGCCCCGCGTCGCTGCGGTCAACCATGGCCGCCCTGACCGAGAAAGGATATCTGCAACAGCCGCATACGTCCGCCGGACGGGCTCCGACGGTTCCGGCTTTTCGCTATTATCTCGACCAGGTATTAAAGCTTGGTCCCCTGCCGCGCAGGGAACAGTCCCGCCTGCACGACCACATCCAGCCGGGCGCAGGGGATTTGCCCCAGGTCCTGCGCCGCGCCGTCCGAACTCTCTCGACCCTGACCCGTCAGGTGTGCGTGATCATGGCCCCGCGTCAGGATCTGGCCCGCTGGCGGCAGATAGATTTCGTCCTCTTGCGGCCGGGCATGATCATGGCCGTGCTGGTCATGCAGGGCGGGCTGGTCAGCAACCGTCTGGTGCAGATGGACGAGAGCCTGAGCGCCGATGATCTCGTGCGCTACGGGAATTACCTGAACAGCCTGTTCGAGGGCCGTACCACCCATGAGGTGCGCGGCGAGATCGAGCGTCAGCTGCACAACGTGCGCAAAACCCTGGATGCCTATCGCAGGGCCTGGGAGCTGGCCGCGCAGGCCCTGGCCGAGGAAGAACAGCCCGAGGTTTTCGTCGGTGGCGCGAGTCATCTCACGGATCAGCCCGAATTCACGGAGCTGGAGACCATCCAGGAGCTGTTGCGACTCATCGAGGAGCGCTCGCGCCTGCTTGAACTCCTGGACAAGACCTCGGCCAGCCAGTCCGTCTCCGTCAGCCTGTCCCAGGACATGCCCGGACTTGCGGGATGTTCGCTTGTGGCCTCTCCCTACAGCGCTTTTTCCACCAATCACGGCACCTTGGCCGTGCTTGGGCCGGTGCGCATGAACTACGCACGCATCATGCCCATGGTTGACTTTGCCGCTCAAATACTTAGTCAGTGCCTCAAATCCCGCTTCTAAGGATACTCGTGAAGCGTTTTATCAAATATTTCAAGGATCAGGAGTTTTTCATGTCCAATAAGGAAAAAGAGGGCCAGAACCCGGAAGAAGTGCAGACCGAAATGCAGACCGAAGAAACGCCGGAGCTGACCCTGGAGGAGAAGTACGTCCAGGCCCTGGCCGACGTGGAGGAGCTCAAAAAAGACAACCTGCGCGTCCTGGCGGACAGCGAGAATTTCAAGAAGCGTTTGCAGCGCGAAAAGGAAGACTATTTCAAATTCGCCACCTCCGCCATCCTCGAGGAGATCATTCCGGTCATGGACAACCTCGACCTGGCCCTGGCCCACGGCAAGCAGGCCGAGGCCTGCAAGGATCTGGTCACGGGCGTCGAGATGACCATGAACATTTTCCTCGACACTATGAAGAAGCATGGGCTGGAGCAGATCGCCGAAGTGGATGTGCCTTTCGATCCCGCGCGCCACGAGGCCTTGGGGCAGGTCGAGCGGGATGACGTAGGCGAAAACACGGTCTGTCAGATGCTGCAGAAGGGCTACATGCTCAAGGACAGACTGCTGCGTCCGGCCAAGGTCATGGTCAGCCGCAAGGCGGGGGCCTGAGGCCATGGCACAGATTGTCGCGGTGCTCGGAGCGAGCCACAAGCCGGAACGCTACTCGAACCAGGCCGTGCGCATGCTCAAGGAGCACGGGCATTCGGTCATCCCGGTCACGCCGGGTCGATCCGTCATCGAGGATCTGCCCGTCGTGCCCAGCCTGGACGCCATCGATGGCAAGGTGGACACCCTGACCCTTTATGTCGGGCCGGAGCGCAGCGCGCAGCTGCAGGATTCCATCCTGGCGCTAAAGCCCGGACGTGTGATCCTCAATCCCGGCACGGAATCGGCGACACTGGAGCAGGCCCTGACGGACGCGGGCATTCCCTGGGAGCACGCCTGCACTTTGGTCATGCTTAGAACCGGACAATTCTAGACGACACATCCTGCACCGGGGAGCCTTCGTGGCTCCTCGACTTTTCACCCCGCAAGCGCGCCGTTTTCCAGGGCCAAGGTCCAAGCCCAGACCGCAAGGGCCAGTCCCGCCGCGCCGCACAAAGCCCCGACCCGCGCCTTCCATCCCGTTGCCCCGTGCCAGTCGCCGACCAGCAATCCAAAGGGCAGACCACAGCACATACCGAAAAAATGCGCGCCCAGGTCCACGCGTTCCTCTCCCGCGCCAAGCATGGCCAGCAGGCTGAAACCGAAGCCCAGAGCCAGCAGCAAGACCTGTCCCCGTGAGCCGCGCTCGGCCCGGCCCGCGCCTCCGGCCAGGACGCCGATCAGTCCGAATACGCCTGTGGACGCGCCCACGCTCAAGTGATCGGGCGCTTGTGCCCAGGCGTTCAGGGCATTGCCGAGGCCACCCGAGAGCACAAAGAGCCCCCAGGTCAGACCCGATCCGATGCGGCGCGCCAGGAGCGAGGCGAGCACCGCCAGCGCTCCGGCGTTGGCCAGCAGGTGGCCGGCGTCGGCGTGCAGGAACAGGGCGGTCACGCAGCGCCACCATTGTCCTTCAAGGATGAGCCCGGCGTCGGCCCGGCCCGCGACATGCCACGAGATGCGCCTGCCCAGTCCCTGGGCGTCGAGCCACATGGTCAGGCCCAGGAAGGTGGTGATGACCAGCAGGCTGACCCAGGAGTTGTCGGGCAGGGGAGCCGGGCGGGATCGGGGCCGGTTTTCCTCTTCGTAGGCGATGATTTCGCGCACCGCGAGCGATGCCAGGGCTGGTGCGACCAGCAGTTTTCCATGATCGAAACGGTGCAGGAATCTTCGACTGGACAGGACCAGGGCCCAGGCGCGGATGGTGGCCTTGTCCGGGCTGTGCTTCGAGGTCGCCAGGGCCAGGGTGGGCAGGATGTCGATCACTTAAAAAATGGAAATCTGCCCGCGCACGAAGGACCAGGCCAAACCCAGGTATTCGTGCACGGCCATGTTGCAGGTCTTGATGTTGTCCGCGCCGGGCAGGAAATACTCGGGCTCGCCCTTGTCACGGTAGCAGGTCGGAGCGGGGATGGGCCTTAGTCCCTGGTTTTCGAACAGCTTGACGGCGCGGGGCATGTGCGAGGCCGAGGTCACCAGTACAAAGGCGTCGGAACCGGCCAGGGTCCTTATGTGCATGGCTTCGTCGTGGGTGTCGAGGGCCTTGTCCGAAAGCACGATCCGGGCCGGGTCGAAGCCGAGGTCCACGGCTGCTGCGGCCATGACCTGGGCGCTTGACTGCTCGTCTTTGTATTTGCCGCCCGAAAGAACCAGGATGGAACCCCGAAACCGGTTCGCCACCCGAATGCCCTCGGTGAGCCGGTACAGAGCCGCCTGTTCGAGCATGGACCCGGGGGAGAGGCGTTTGTCCGTCCAGTGTCCCGCACCGAGCACGACCACCCATTTGACGGGTTTTTTGACGATTTCCGCACTGGCCAGATTCAGGGGCGGGTAGGCATCCTCAAGGGGACGGATCATGTACCCTGAGACGGAATTGAGGGAAAAGGCGTAGAGCAGGAGCGCGCCCATGACAAAGGGGGCGATGGCGTCCTTGGCGCGGCGCAGCAGCACGTAGATCATGCCGAGGGCGAAAAGAATCAGACAGATCGACAGGGGCATGAAAAGCGTGCCCAGGGCTTTCTTGAGGATAAAGCCCGCGCCCACGCTCATGTGCCGACTCCCATGCGCCGTTGCAGCAGGACCATGTCGGCCAGGACCAGTCGGACCATGGCCGAGAGCACCGGGACCACGCGCGGGATGGCGCAGATGTCGTGCCGTCCGCCGACGCGGATGGTCCGCGCTGCCCCGAAGCGGTCGCGGGTGTGTTGGTCGAGCGCAATGGACGGGATGGGTTTGATGGCGGCGCGCAGCACAATCTCCTGGCCGCTTGAGATCCCGGCCAGGATTCCACCGGCGTTGTTGGACGCAAAGCCCGTATCCAGCATGGCGTCGTTGTTTTCGCTGCCGCGCATGCGGCTGGCCGCAAACCCGCTCCCGATCTCGACTCCCTTGACCGCGCCCACGCTCATGAGCGCAGCGGCCAGGCGGGCGTCGAGCTTGTCGAAGACCGGCTCGCCAAGTCCAGCAGGTACGCCCTGGGCTCGGATTTCGACGATGCCGCCCAGCGTGTCGCCTTGGGCCGCGACCTCCTTGACCAGCTCCTGCCAGCGCAGGACCGCGTTGTCGTCAGCCGCGAAAAATTGGCGGTGCTCCGCGCCCCCCATGTCCAGGCTCTCGGCCGCAATGCCGCCAATTTCCACGGCGGCGGCCCGGACAGTGATCCCGAGCGGCTCCAGAAACGCTCCGGCCACGGCTCCACCCGCCACGCGAGAGACTGTCTCCCGGCCCGAGGAGCGGCCTCCGCCGCGATAGTCGCGCCGCCCGTACTTGGCCTCGTAGGTAATGTCTCCGTGACCCGGCCGGAAAACGTCTTTTATCTCGCCGTAGTCGTGGGAGCGCTGGTCCGTGTTCTCGATGGCAAAGCCGATGGACGTGCCCGTGGTGCGGCCTTCGAAGACGCCGGACAAGAGCCGGATGCGGTCCGGTTCGTTGCGGGCGGTGACGGCCAGGCCGCCCTGACCGGGTCTGCGTTTGTCGAGTTCCGTCTGAATGGCGGCCTCGTCCAGGATGATCCCGGCGGGACATCCGTCCACCACCCCGCCCAGGGCCGGGCCATGGGATTCGCCGAAGGTCGTCAGTTTGAAGATGCTGCCGAAAGTGTTTCCCGCCATGGGTTCTCCAGGGGCCAGGCCCCGGCTAGTAGTCTTTGCCGCGCTTGCACCAGTCGGCGTATACGTCTTCGAATTCTTCCTCGCTCAGCGGGCTCTGATCGTACATTCCGGCGGCCAGGCGCTGGCGCATGGCCTCGTAGAGGATGGTCGCGGCGGCCACGGACACGTTCAGGCTCTGAACCATGCCGAACATGGGGATGTAGATCTCATCCGGCACATGGATCTTGACGTCGGGGTCCATGCCCCGGTGCTCGTTGCCGAGAATGATGGCCGTGGGTTTGGTGAAATCGATATCCATGATGGGCCTTGCCGTGGAGCTGAAGCCCGTGCCCACGATCTGCATGCCCCGGTCGCGCAGGCCCTGGATCATGGTTCCTGCTTCGCGGTGGCGGGTCAGGTCGATCCATTTCTTGGCGGAACCGGAGGAGCTGTTGGCCAGGGATGGAAATTTTTCCTTGGTGTAATAGAGGTGCACGCCGAACACCCCGAAGGCGTCGCAGCTGCGCAGGATGGCGGACACGTTGTGCGGGTCGTGGATATTGTTCAGTACCAGGGTCAGGTCGGGCTGGCGTTTGGCCAGTACGGCTCTGAGCTTGGTCTTGCGGTCTTCGGTCAGAAATCTGTCAGGCATGGGCTCGAATTTGGTTGAGGTGTTGATGATGAACGCGGTCTGTACCCGCATCGGCTTCTCTTGGCAAAGTCTGAACTCAGCGTCGTAAATGGAGGAGGTATTCCTGGTTGCCCTTGGGGCCCTTGATCCCTGCCGCGACGGAGCCCAGGACGTGCAGTCCGAGCTCCTCCCGGGCGAATTCCTGTATTTCGGCCACGGCTCTGAGCTGCAACTCCTCCGAGCGGACGACTCCCTTGACCGCGTGCTCGGGCCCCAGTTCGAACTGCGGCTTGACCAGGGCCAGAATCTGGCCTTCGTCCTTCAGGAATTGCAGGCAGGGGGGCAGGATGAGTCGCAGGGAGATGAAGGAGCAGTCGGCCACCACCAGATCCACTTTTTCGGGAATGAGGTCGGCGGTGGCGTGGCGCAGGTTGACCCGCTCCAGATTCACGACGCGCGGATCCGTGACCAGCTTCCAGTGCAGCTGGGCGTGCCCCACGTCCACGGCGTAGACCCGCGCGGCCCCGAATTGCAGCAGGCAGTCCGTGAATCCGCCGGTGGAGGCCCCTGCGTCAAGGGCGACCATGCCGCTCACGTCCAGGGCGAAATGCCCAAGGGCCGTGAGCAGCTTGTAGCCGCCGCGTGATACGAAACGCTCCGCCTCCTTGAGCTCCAGCCGCGCATCGCGCGGAATCTGCTGCCCGGGCTTGGCCACGGGAGTCCGGGCCTCGCCCTGGAGCAGCAGAACCTTGCCGGCCATGATCATCCGCTTGGCCTTTTCGCGACTCTCGACCAGCCCCTGTTCGGCCAGGACCACGTCGGCCCGATCGACTTTCTTGGCCATCCCTCTACCCTTGGAGTTTTGGCGCGGGCTCGTCGGCCCAGAAGATCAGGCCCAGGCTGTGCGCGTCGCGCAGCAGTGGGTGGTGCGGCAGGATGCGCACGGTGAATCCGAACTTGCCGGTGGCCATGGGCATGGCCTTGCCGCGATACACGTACCAGCCGTCGGCCGTGCGTTCATCCGGACTCATGAGGAAGGTGGACCTGCTCGCGAATTTGCCGGTGTGATCGAGGGGGCCGGTGTAGATTTCCACGCGGATGTCCTGGATGCCGAGTCCCTCGACCTTGACCTCGGCGCTGACCTCAAGGTTCTCGCCGACGAACATCTCATGGGCCGTGATGCACTGCACGTTGCGGATGTCCAGCCCGCCCCAGTGGGTGAGCAGGTTCATGCGCCACTCGGCCAGTTCCATGACCGGGCGGTACTCGTTGGCCGAGAGCTTGCCGTAGCTGATGTTGGACGGGAGATAGGCGCGTTTGGAATATTCCTCGACCATGCGGTGCCCGTTGAAGACCGGACCCAGGGTTTTGAGCGCCTGCTTCATCTTCTGCACCCAGCGCCTCGGGAAAGAGCCCTGTGCGCGGTCGTAGAAGAGCGGGATGACGTCTTTTTCGAGGATGTTGTAGAGGGTCTGGCTCTCCACGAAGTCCTGGTATTCGACATCGTCGTATTCCTCGGCGTTGCCGATGGCCCAGCCCACGGAATTGTCCGGGCTCCAGGCCTCGTCCCACCAGCCATCGAGGGTGCTCAGGTTAAGGACGCCATTGGCCATGGCCTTCATGCCGCTGGTGCCGCAGGCCTCAAGCGGGCGGCGCGGGTTGTTGAGCCAGATGTCGCAGCCCTGGACCAGGTAGCGGGCGACCTGCATGTCGTAGTCTTCCAGAAAGACCATGGACGCGCGGCTCTCGGGGGACTGGCAGAGGCTGATGAGTTCCTGGATGATTTTCTTGCCCTCGTTGTCCCGGGGATGGGCCTTACCGGCAAAGACGAACTGCACCGGGCGGGCGGGGTCCGTGACGAGGCGCTTCAGGCGGTCATCGTCCTTCAGGAGCAGGTAGGCGCGCTTGTAGGACGCGAAGCGCCGGGCGAAGCCGATAGTCAGGGCCTCGGGATTGAGGACATTGTCCGCAACTTCGAGCTCCCAGCTGCGGCCGCCCCGGGACATGATCTGCTGCTGTAGCCGGCGCCGCACGAAATCGACCAGGTGTTCCCGCAAGCGCTCGTGGGCGCGCCAGAGCTCGATGTCCGGGATGGAGCCGAATTTTTCGCCGACCCTTTCGCAGTCCGGGTCTTCGCGCCAGGACTGGCCGAGGAAGCGGTCGTAGAGAACGGACATTTCAGGCGCCACCCAGGTCGGGAAATGGATGCCATTGGTGACCCAGGTGATGGGCACGTCCTCTTCGGGGTACTGGGACCAGACATTGGCCCACATCTTGCGCGAGACCTTGCCGTGCAGTCGGCTTACGCCGTTGTTGAACCGGGACAGGCGCAGGGCCAGGATCGTCATGCAGAAGTGCTCGGCCTCGTCGCGGGTGTTTTCCCGGCCAAGGGCCAGGAAAACCTTCCAGGAGAGTCCGAGGTCTGCGGAGTATTCCTGGAAGTATCTGGCCATGAGGTCCGGGGAGAAGCGGTCGTTGCCCGCTGGAACAGGCGTGTGCGTGGTGAAGACCGAGCTCTGGGCGACCAGTTCCAGGGCCGCCTCGAAGGACAGGTGCCGGTCCTGCATGAGCACGCGGATTCTTTCCAGACCGGCAAAGGCCGAATGCCCTTCGTTCATGTGGATGACCCGGGGCGAGAGGCCCATGGCCTCCAGGGCCTTGATGCCGCCGATGCCGAGCAGGTATTCCTGCATGAGGCGCATTTCCAGATCGCCGCCGTAGAGCTGGGAAGTCAGTTCCCGGCGCTCGGGCGTGTTTTCAGGGATGTTGGTGTCCATCAGAAAGAGTGGCACGCGGCCCACGTCGGCCCGCCAGACGCGGAAATAGAGGGGCTTGCCCTGCATCTGGAAACGTACCTTGAGCGGCAGGCCTTCTTCGTCGAGCACGGCAAAGAGGGGCATCTGCTCGAAGTCGTTGGGCTGATAGCGCTCCTGCTGCCAGCCGTCGTGGGTCAGGTACTGGCGGAAAAATCCGCGCTGGTAGCAAAGGCCGATCCCGACCAGTGGAATGTTCAGGTCACTGGCGGATTTGAGATGGTCTCCGGCCAGCACGCCAAGTCCTCCCGAATACACGGGCAGGCATTGGGCGATGCCGTATTCGGCGCTGAAATAGGCGACCACCGGCCCGCTATCGAGGGCGTCGAGCCCGGTCACGGGGCCGCGCTTGGAGATGTATTTTTCGAAACCCGCCGCAATGGTTGACAGACGGTCCAGAAAGAATTCATCCTCGCCCAGTTCTTCCAGTGTGCTCTGAGGCAGATGGTTCAGGAACCAGACCGGATTGTGTTCGCTTTTTTCCCACAGTTCGCGGTCTATCTGGGCAAAGAATTCCTCGATTTCATGCTGCCATGAAAAATAGAGGTTGCTTGCCAGCGTCTTGAGCGGCAGAAGTTTTTCCGGAAGCTTGGGCACAACTGTATAGACATGCAATGGTTGCATAAATCCCCCTGTCATAAATTTGTAACGCATCCCTGCATGCGCTTGGAGTACAAGCTAGCATGCCCAGGAGAAGAAATGAATCCCTGTTCCGGAATTGTCACCATGCCGGTCAAGGTCCGTTTTTTATCGGAAACGTGCCCGCCGGAGAAGTTCAATTATGCCACTTCGGGATCGGCCGGTATTGATCTGCGGGCTTGTATGGCGGAAGCGGAGGTTTTGATCCCCCCCGGAGGAAGGCACCGCTTTCCAACGGGCATCGCCGTGGAATGCACGATGCCGGGAGTGGCCGGTTTTGTCTATTCCCGAAGCGGCCTGGGAACCAAGGACGGCCTGGTTGTCAGTCAGGGGGTTGGGGTCATTGATCCGGACTATCGCGGTGAGATCCTGGTCAGTCTCTTGAACACTTCGGACCAGACCCGCATCGTGACCCGGGGACAGCGCATAGCCCAGCTCGTTTTTCAGCCTGTCGTGCGCGCGGAGATCATCCCGCAGGAAAATCTTTCGGACACCGCGCGCGGTGCCGGAGGATTCGGGCACACCGGCACGATCTGATCCAACTCATTTGCGAGGAGAATTTCATGAACAGCGAAGATATAAAACAAGGCGAAGCCTCGGCCCTGTGCCGGACCTATGCACGTTATCCCCTGGCCGTAAGCCGGGCCGAGGGGACCAAGCTCTACACCCCCGAGGGGCGCGTCTACACCGATCTTCTGGCGGGCATCGCAGTATGCAATCTGGGGCATTCCCATCCCGAGTTGGTTGAAGTCATCTGTGCGCAGGCAGGCAAACTCATCCACGTCTCCAATCTTTTCTATCAGGAAGAGCAGGTCGCCCTGGCCAAAAGCCTGCTTGGCACCTCGCACCTGCAACGGGTCTTTTTCTGCAATTCCGGCGCCGAGGCCAACGAGGGTGCCATCAAGCTGGCCCGGCGCTACATGCGCGAGGGCCGGGGCGAGGAGCGCTTCGAGATCATCACCCTGAGCGGTTCCTTCCATGGCCGGACCCTGGCCACCCTTACGGCCACGGGGCAGGACAAGATCAAGACCGGGTTCGGGCCGCTGCCCGAGGGTTTCATCACCGTGCCCTTTGCCGATCTGGAGGCCATGGAGGCGGCCATGAACGAGCGCACAGCGGCGGTGCTGATCGAGATGATCCAGGGCGAGGGCGGGGTCAAACCCCTGCCCGAAGATTACGTCCGTGGACTGGCCGCGCTTTGCGCCGCCAAGGGTGTGCTGCTGATTGTCGATGAAATCCAGACCGGCGTGGGCCGGACCGGAAAATTCTGGGCGCACCAGCATGCGGGCCTCAAGCCGGATATCGTCACCGTGGCCAAGGGCCTGGCCGGGGGCCTGCCCATGGGCGCGGTCATGTGCACCGAAGAGGTCTCCAAGGGATTTCCTCCGGGCAGCCATGGAACGACCTTCGGCGGCAACGCGCTTATCTCTGCCGTGGCGTCCAAGGTTATCGAGATCATCGAGCGCGACGATCTCTGCGGCCGGGCCGCGCGCATGGGCGACTGGCTGCGCGAGCGGCTGGAAGGGATCAGGAGCAGGTTTCCGGAGAAGATCGCCGAGGTGCGGGTGCATGGCCTGATGGTCGGCATCGAATTGACGCATCCCGGGGCCGAGGTCTGGAAGGAACTGCTCGGGCAGGGCTTTGTCCTGAACCTGACCCAGGACACGGTGCTGCGTCTGCTGCCGCCGTTGGTCATAACCGAGGAGGAGCTTGAGGCGTTCTGCCTGGCTCTGGAATCCATCCTGGCCAAAGGCTAGCCTTTGCCTTTTTTGTTCGCGGGCCCTTTTCCAGTCTGAAGCGGGCCCTTTTTCAAACTTCAAATTCCAGCGGTGTCATGCCGTTGTCAGGTTCATACATGTCAAACAAACTCGCCCGCCTTGCCCTCGCCTTTGCCCCGGAAAACGAGGATCTTGTCATCGGACTGCTGTTTCTGCACACCCCGTGGGGCTGGGAGGACGGCGGCACAACGGACGGCCTGCGCCACCTGACCGTGCATTTCGACCGGCCGGAGCAGTCCGCCGAGACCGAGGCCGCGCTTCAGGCCGCGTGTCCCGAGGTGCGGCTCGAAAGGGCCAGCGTGGACAATGCGGACTGGACCAGCGCCTGGAAAAAATACTTCACGCCCATCCCCATCGGATCGCGGTTCGTGGTTCTGCCTGCCTGGCTCAAGGACGAGCCCTGCACGGCCCAGCCCATTCTGATCGAGCCCAAGATGGCCTTCGGGACGGGACACCACCAAACCACGGCCCTGTGCCTTGAGGCATTGGATCGCCTGGCGACGGAGGGCGTGCTGACGGCGGGGCAGTCCTTCCTTGATCTGGGCACGGGCTCGGGTATTCTGGGCATCGCCGCCGTCAAGCTCGGGCTCGTCGGCCAGGGCCTGGACATCGACCCCGTGGCCATCGACAACGCCCGCGAAAACGCGGCCCTGAACGCGGTGGAAGGCGCTTTCAAAACCGCCACCGGAAGCGTCACGGACATCCCTGCGGAGCAGCGCTTTGATTGCATTCTGGCCAACATCCTGGCCAATCCGCTCATCGACATGGCTGAGGACATCAGTGCCCGTCTGGCCCGGCCGGGGGTGCTCATCCTGTCCGGCATCCTGCGCGAGCAGGCGGACCGCGTCGTGCAGGCCTACATCGGGCAGGGTCTTGCGGCTCCCGAGATTACCTACTCCGGGGAATGGACCCTGCTCGTCTTTCGGACATGAACCGGGAAGCCGTGCTGCTCGGCTACTACCGTGCGATGCAGGCCGAGCTGGGGCCGAGCGGTTGGTGGCCGGGAGACACGCCTTTTGAAATCGCCCTTGGCGCCATTTTGACCCAGAACACGGCCTGGGCCAACGTGGAGAAAGCGATGCATAACCTGCGCGAATCCGGCCTGCTCGAACCAGGGGCGCTCGCCCGGTTGAACGACGATGAGGTCGCGGCGCTCATTCGCCCGGCCGGGGCCTTTCGGGTCAAGGCGGTGCGGGTGCGCAATTTTCTGAATTTCCTGCACGAAAAATGCGATCTGGACATGGATGGATTGCGCGGCGAGACGGTGGAAGGGCTGCGCCCGGCCCTGCTTGAGGTTTCCGGCATTGGTCCGGAGACGGCTGATTCCATCCTGCTCTATGCGCTCGGCCTGCCGTCCTTTGTGGTCGATGCGTATACGCGACGCATCCTGGGCAGGCACGGGCTGATTCCCGAAGACATCGGGTACGGGGAGCTGCGGGATTTTTTCATGGATGTCCTGCCGCCGGATGTGGCTTTATATAATGAATACCACGCCCTCATCGTGCGCACGGGCAAGAATTGGTGCGCAAAGAAGGCGGGAAAATGCGCGAGCTGTCCCCTGGCGGTGTTTCTGGAAGAGTTCAGCCCCTTGACCTGCGTGGGAAAAAGCATCATCCCTCACCCATGAATCGTCCGTCATCCCGCCTCAAGCCGCGCTTTTTCGCGATCATCCTGATGCTCCTGGGCGGTCTTGTGTTCACGGCCACGCTCGGCTTTGCCTCTCTGGAAGAAGAGATGGCCGCCAAGAACAAACAGTTGGCCGAACGCAAAAAAGCCATCCAGAGCCTGACCGAAAAAGAGCGCAGCCTGCACAAGGATCTGGCCAAGCTTGAAGGTTCGGTCAAGCAGGCGGCGTCATCCCTCCAGAAGCTCGAAGACGAACTTGCCGTTCTTAAAAAAGAGCAGGCCGAAGGCGCCAGGCGCCTTGATGCGCTGCTGAAGGAGCGGGAAAAGACCACCGGCCGTCTGCAGGAGTTGATGCGAACGCTGTGGCCCATCTATCTGACAGCCAAGGAAGAAGGCTTTGCCTCTGCGGAGCGGTGGGCAGAAGCCAACCGCCGGGAGGCCTGGCTGACGGCCCTGTATGGCGAGGCCCAAGCCTTGCGGGAAGATATCGAGCGTCAGAGCCAGATCGTGGCCGACCAGCAGTCGGTTCTCGATCAGAATGCGGCCCAGGCCGAGGCCCAGCTGAACAAGATCAAGGCGTCCAGGGCCGAACTGGAAAAAAAGAGAACGCAGTACGAACGCCAGATTGCCGAAGTGCGGGTCAAGAAGAAGGAGAGCGAAAAGGAAATCCAGAACCTGATGGGTTCCATCGCCGGCATCCGCCACAAGATCAGCCTGCAATCCTCCAAGAAGATTTCAAAGTTGCAGGGCAAGCTGAGCTGGCCTGCCAAGGGCAAGCGGGTCGTGTCCTTCGCGCCGGACGGAAATCCGCCCAGCAACGGGATTGGCCTGGCCCTGTCTGCCGGCACTCCGGTGCGCAGCGTCTCCTGGGGCAAGGTCGTGCACAACGACCAGTTGCGCGGGTTCGGACAGGTTGTGATTGTTTTTCACGGTGAGGATTATTATTCGCTGTATGCCTTTTTGTCCGACGCCCCCATTCCGGTAGGCCGGGAAGTGGAGCGCGGACAGCAGATCGGCGTGTGCGGATTCTACCCGGCTGCCAAGGGCGAAGGCCTCTATTTCGAATTGCGTTACAGGCAAAAAGTCATTAATCCTTTAAAATGGTTACAGTCGGGGTGAAAAGTGGGTTCGCATTTTTTCGGACAGGACTGCACCACGGTATCCGCTTTCAAGTGATTCCAACAATTTCTCGCCATTCCCTCAGGGAGGATATCATGCGTTTCAGCCATTTTCTTGGCACGATGATTCTTCTGGTCGGCCTTTGCGGCACGGCCTCGTCCAGCCAGGCCCGTGATACTGATCATTATCAGGCCTTGAAGCAGTTCAGCCAGGTTCTGGATCTGATCGAAAAGAATTATGTTCAGGAGGTCGACCGTACGGATCTGATCCACGGGGCCATCGAAGGGATGCTCAATTCCATTGATCCGCATTCCACATATATCGATCTCGACAAGTTCAAGATGATGCAGGAAGAATTTCAGGGTGAATTCGGCGGCATCGGCATCCAGATCGGTGTCCGGGACAAGCGCCTGACCGTCATCGCCCCCATTGAAGACACTCCCGCCGACAAGGCCGGTCTCAGGGCCGGAGACATCATCCTTGAGATCAACGGCGCTTCGGCGCTGGACATTTCCCTTGAGGACGCGGTGTCCAAGATTCGCGGCCCCAAGGGAGAGGCCGTGGAGTTGACCATCCTGCACAAGGAGTCCCAGGCTCCGGAAAAGGTGAGCATCGTGCGCGGCACGATTCCGCTGGTCAGTGTCAAGTTCAAGGAACTCGAACCCGGCTACGTGCATCTGCGTCTGACCGATTTCAAGGCCAACACCACCGACGACATGCACGGCAAATTGCGCGAGTACTCGGCCAAGCAGGAACTCAAGGGTATTGTCCTTGATCTGCGCAACAACCCCGGAGGCCTTCTCAATCAGGCCATCTCCGTGACCGACACGTTTCTGCGTGACGGGCTCATCGTCTACACCCAGGGACGCGATCCCAAAAGCAGAAAGGACGAGATGGCGTCCCGGCAATCGACGGACGTGACCTGCCCCGTGGTGGTGCTCATCAACTCCGGTTCAGCCTCGGCCTCGGAGATCGTGGCCGGAGCCCTGCAAGACCGTAAACGCGCCATCCTGATCGGCGAGCGCACCTTCGGCAAGGGCTCGGTGCAGACCATCATGCCCCTGTCCGACGGTTCCGCAGTCAAGCTGACCATCGCGCTTTACTACACGCCAAACGGTCGCTCCATCCAGGCCGAGGGCATTGATCCCGACGTGGAACTCCCCTTCACGCTCGCGGCCGAGGATGCCGCCGAACTGCGTGATTTCAGGGAGGCGAACCTGTCCAAGCATCTGGACAATCCCAATGGGGATGCGGTGCTGGACCCGGGAGCGCTTGATGCCAAGGAAGCATTGGCCAAGGACAACCAGCTGCGCATAGGCCTGAGCATGGTCAAGTCCCTGCCGCGCTTCATGCAGCTCACCAACTGATTCTCATCGAAATGCGGGACGGCTCCTGCCGTCCCGCGTTCTTTCCACCTCCATGCCCCCAAAAAAACGAAAAAAGAAGAAGCCAGCGGCCAAGGCGTCCGGCTTTTCGCTGTTCAAATCATTGTTCTGGATTTGCGTCGTCCTCCTGACCGGTCTGACCCTTTTCGTGGCCATGCATCTGCCGCTCAGAAACGCTCCGAGCAAGTCCGGGAACGTTCAGCCGCCGGTCGCGCACAAGACGTCCGAAAAGCCCGCCGCGCAAAGCCGCAAGGAGGCCCGGCCCAGCCAGGTTCACGCCAAGGACGCTTCGGTTCAAAAAAACCAGTCGCTGGCATACGAAGCCCAGATCGACGATTTTGACGCCAAGGTTCGCAGTGTCGACCTGGCCATACTGATGGGCCTTGCCGCCCAGGGCGAATCCGAAAGCCTCATGCGTCACCGAACCGTTGAGGTGCGGCGTCATGGCGGTCAGGAGTTCTATTATCAGAACCTGACCATCAATCTGGGGCACGAAGTTTTTCCCTTCCTGGCCGAACTGAAGAAGAACCTGGATCAACTCGGGCCGGATTTTAGCCTGAAGACCGTGGACAGCAACCCGCGCGATCTTGAGATTTCCATCCTTGGCGAGGCGACCCATCACATCTTTCTGCCCCTGTCCCTGGTTCCCGAGCCGGAGCCCGAAGTTCCGACCGTGAGAGCCCCAAGGCTCGTCATCATCATCGACGACCTAGGCGAGAGCATGTCCGTGGCCAAGCGGCTGGCCGACCTGCCTTTCGCGGTCAGCTTTTCGGTGCTGCCGCACAACACCAAGGCGCGTCAGGTGGCCGACCTGGCCAGGCAGGAAGATCTTGAGCTGCTGCTGCATCTTCCCTGCGAGCCGGAGGGCTATCCCAAGTCGGCCAATTCCGGTCCCGGCACCTTGCGCGTGAACATGAACCCGGCCGTGCTGGAACAGACCCTGGTCGACAATCTGGCGCGCCTGCCGGAAGTGGACGGGGTCAACAACCACATGGGTTCGCGTCTGACCCAGGACAAAAAGGCCATGACTGTCGTGCTCGCTCATCTGCAAGGGCGCGGGAAATTCTTCGTGGACAGCCTGACCACGCCCAAAAGTTGCGTGCGCGACGTGAGCAAAACCCTGGGTCTGCGTTACTACAGAAGACATATCTTTCTCGACAATACGGCAAAGGAGCATGCAATCCTGCTGCAGCTCAAAAAGGCCGAGAGCTTGGCCAAGCGTACCGGGCTTGCCGTGGCCATCGGGCATCCCTACCCGGCGACGCTGTCAGCGCTTGAGTCATGGGCAAGAACCCGCGACATGAGCGTGGTTATCTGCAAAATACAAGATATTTGACAAATTCCTGCTTTTTCTCCAAGTAATGAATCCTGTACATAGAGATGTATTTCCGCTCACCAGCAGGAGCCAAAGATGGAGCCGCTTACCCCTTCTTCGTGCATAAACGTCCTTCTCGGGATTTCCAGAGGACTTTCGCATCGCACCAGCATTCAAAAAACACTCGAAGAAATTTGTGTCCACGTGGAGAGCTTTTTTTCTCCCAGGCATCTGGCGTTTTTACTTGTGGATCCGGACACCGGGGATCTGACTTTCAATCACGTCGTGGGTGAAAAGACCGATTTGGTCAGCGGCAAGAAATTGCGGAAGGGCACGGGCCTGGCCGGATGGGTCGCGGAGATGGGAGAAGCCCTGCTGATCGAGGACACTGCGCGGGATCCGCGCTTCACTACACAATTCCTGACGGCCAAGACCAAGGGCTGTTCAACGGTCATGGCCGTGCCGCTAAAGAGCGGAGATATGGTTTACGGTGTCCTGGAACTCATCGACACCCAGCACGGGGAGCCTTTCACCAAGAGGAATCTGACGGACTTCGCGGCCATTGCCGAGGTTACCGCCGTGGCTCTTGAGCGGGCATACTATTTCCAGGCCATGAGGCGCATGGCCGAAACGGACCAGCTCACCGGCCTGCCGAACAAGCGGACTTTCGATCGTTACATGGAGCGAGAGATCGAGGTCTGCAAACGCTATGGAACTCCGTCGAGCGTGTTGATGGTCACGATCGAGAATTTGCGCAGGCTCAACGAAGAATATGGCCCGTCGAGCGTGGACAAGATCATTCAGATGCTCGCCGGGGTCCTTGGAGACGAGGTGCGCAAGGTCGACGTGCCGTGCCGCATCGCCTCCAACAAGTTCGCGGTGATCATGCCCAATACGGCCAGGCCCGCCGCTCTGGATGTCAGCCAGCGCATCAACACCAAGATCGCCCAGCAAAGCGCCACCAGGCAGATGCCCTATTTTTCGGTGCTTCTCGATGTCGTGTCCGGCATTCAGGACGATGTCGCCCCGCTGCTCGGAATTTGCGACACGAGCAGGACCACGACCCGGGGCTTTCGCAAATTCCGCAATGTGGCCGCAAACCTTGTGCTGCTCCTCAACGAGGAAAAGCAGGCCATGGAGCGCAGGCAGTATTACCGCAAGAACGTGCAGCTTGCCGGGCTGTTCGAAAATCCCGAAACGGGTGAGACGGGTGATTTTTTGCTGGAGAACGTCTCCCTGAATGGCGTCGGCTTCACGACGTTGCTCAGTCACCGCCTGGTCCGGGGAGCGCTGATCAAGATCCGTTTCCGTCTGGATGATTCAAGGCGCACGGAAGTCACCCGGTTGACCCGGGTCAAATACATGAGCGAGCGGTATGTCGGATGCCAGTTCGCGGACCAGAAAAGCTACGACAGCGACCTTGGTTTTTACCTGATGCGTTGATTGCTTGAGCGTTGCATTTGCTGGAAGCGGGCCCCGGGGCCGCTTTTTTTGTCAACGCGACTGGTTGTCTGCCGGATTGACGCCGGATTTTGGGTGTTCGATGCAAGAGGGTGTTGACATATTGTCTGTCGGGATTAGATTTTCCTCTATTCAAACTATAGGAGGCATCTATGTTTACTCTCCAACCGGCGGCAAAAGCGCAGCTGGATGAGCATTTCGGCGGCAAGGACAAGGAACCCATTCGAATATACCTGGCTTCCGGCTGCGGCGGACCCCGTCTCGGGTTGGCCCTGGACGAGCAGAAAGACAACGATCAGATCTTCGACGTGGACGGATATTCCTTTCTGGTCGAGGGGGCCCTGTTCGAGCAGGCCAAACCCATGACGGTTCTCTTTGACCAGAACATGGGCTTTACCGTGGAATCGAGCATGGTCTTCCCCGAGGGCGAAGGCGGGTGCTCCTCCTGCGGATGCGGCGGAAGCTGCGGCTGATCACAAGGAAAAACCATCAAGCGCGAAAAGGGCGGCCAAGGCTGCCCTTTTCGCTTTCGGAACCAAGATATTTTCGGTATCCACTCCCCATGTTCATCACACCCCGCGTACATATCGAAGACGAGGACATCCGCCTCGAATTCATCCGCTCCTCCGGTCCCGGCGGCCAGAATGTGAACAAGGTGGCCACGGCCGTGCGTCTGCGCGTTCGTCTGGACGCGATTCGCGGACTGGACGAGGACGGGATGGCCCGTCTTGAAGCGCTGGCCGGAAAGCGGCTCACCGTGGACGGTGAGCTGGTTATCCGGGCCGAGTCGCATCGCACCCAGGAGGCCAATCGCAAGGCCGCCTTTGAGCGCCTGGCGCATTTGGTGGCCCAGGCCGCCGTGCGCCCCAAGCCTCGCCGGGCCACGAAACCCACCCGGGCATCCAAGGAGCGGCGTCTGGCATCTAAGGCCAAACAGTCACGTCTCAAGAATCTGCGCCGGAACGCAGAGGACTAGCCTTTTTTTCTTCCACGTTTCCTCCTCTCCTACAGCGCAGGTTTTCCGCTCCAAGTCGGGCCTGAACATAAAGCCCGAGGGCCCGCACGGCCCGGTCCGCGTCCCTGAACACGGGCATGCCCCGTTCGCGCAGCATGGCCGCGAAGGGGTTGTACATCTCGCCGCCGTCGACCACGGCCACGATGGGCTTGGGGCTGTGGCGTGCGATGGCGCCGATGCGCTCGGCGATGTTCTGACTTGCGTCCATGTCCAGGGAGGACAGGGACGGCGTGAGCGGAATCATGCCGACAACGGCCAGATCGACGCCCGGGTCCGCCGCCAGCGCTTCCACGACCTCCGTGAAAAGTTCGTCGGTGGCCGCGGGGTTCATGTCCAGCGGGTTCTTGACCTCGACCAGCCTGTCGAGCCCGCAGGCCGCCAGGGCCCGGGAGATGCGCTGCCTTGTGGCGGGACGGAACGCGGCCATGCGCAGCTCGAAGTCGTCGGCCGTGATGTTGTCGGCCATGCCCACCGCCTCGTATCCGGCCGTGGAGACGGCGGCCATGCGGTTCCCGGCAATGGTCTTGCCATGCAGGCCCTTGGCCAGCATGTAGAGTTCCGTGAACTGGTTGAAGGATCTGGCCACCATGGCCCCGGCCTGGGTCAGGCAGGATCCGCAGACCGTGTAGTCTCCTGCCAGGGAGGCCGTGTGGCTGGATGTCGCGGTCTTGCCCTCCGGCGTGCGCCCGGCCTTGTAAAAGATGATTTCCTTGCCGGCCAGGACCGCCTGCCTCACCGCGCGGGTGAAGTGCACGCCGTCAAGGTTATTGAATCCTTCGCAGTAGACCCCAATCACATCCGTGTCCGGATGGCTCTTGAAATAGGCCATGAAGTCACCAAGGGTCAGGTCGTTCTGGTTGCCGATGGAGATCAGATAGGCCGGGTCCAGCTCCGGGGCGCGGCTCATGCGTGTGGCCATGAACGCTCCGGACTGGCTGATGAAGGCGGAGTTGCGGTGGTGCTGTCCCCGGCCCTTGGGTAGTTTATTTTCGGGGATGAACCAGGTGTCGTAATTCCCGGGGTGGGAAATGACGCCCATGGAATTGCCGCCCAGGAAGACGGGCCCCTCGCCCTGTCTGTGGCCGTCGTCGATCCAGGACATGATCTTCTCGGCCATGGCCCTGCTGTCCTGCGTTTCACCCAGGCCGCCCGGGATGAGCAGTACGGAAGCTGCTTTTTTGCAGTTCATGATCTCCTCGATCAGTTCCGGCAGGTTTTCGGCCGCCACGGCCACCACGAAGAGGTCCACCGGTTCGCTGAGGGCAGACAGCTCCCGGGCGCAGGCGACGCCGTCGATTTCCGTGGCGGACGGATGGATGACCGTTATCCTGTCCGCCGGAAAACCGTGGGCCAGGACGTTCTGCAGGATGACGCGGCCAAAGTTCTGGCGGGATGTGGACACCCCGATGAGAGCGATGCGGACCGGATGCAGCAGGGCGTGGATTTTTTCCACGGGCCTGGGGGCGGCCAGCGTCTTTTGCGGCAGCGAGAACCGGCACATGCCGTCAAGCGGCACCATCATGAAGTCCGAAAAGGCGAAGGGATTGATCTCCAGTTCCTCGATGACAAAGGGGGCGTCCCCGGCCGTGGGCGAAAAGAAGTTCCCGACCTGGATGAAGGCTGAGAAGCATTCGATGAGCTGTTCGTCGGCGACCGCGCGTTTCTGCCCGCGCGTCTTTCCGGCCAGGACCTTGTAGGCCACGGTGCGCCTGAAGAGTTCAAAAAAGGACTCGCCGTCGTTGAGTTCGGTGGAGGCCGAGACGATGCTGCGGTTCTTGCGGAAATTGTCGGCCAGAAGCTCCGTGTCCGTGCCGCCCACACCGGCGGTGAGGACCATGCCGAATTCACGCGTGGCGCGCAGGCCGACAATGAGCTCGTTGCCGAATGAGGTGGCGTCCGGCGGAATGAACTGCACCAGGAGCACGCCCTGAATGTCCTGGGAGATGGCCGAGACCAGCGCGTCGCCGGTCAGTCCCTGATAGTGCGCCGGGGCATGGGCGGGGCGGCGTTCGATGCGATCGGCGTAGTTTTCGGCGACCTCGTACATCATGCGCCGCCAGGTCGAGCGGATCTTGTCCGGATGCTTGGGGATGATGCGCACGCCGCCGACGTCGCTCTTGTGCACGATGTAGGGCGAGACGATCTTGAGCACGACCCTGTCGCCGGGCAGGGCCAGCAGTTCCTCGTCCGACGGCCGCGTTCCGGCCAGGAGCAGGAGGCTGCGCGGCGGCGTCTCGGAGCCGAGGTTGCGCAACAGGCTGTAGACCTCGTGCTCGTAGAGGAGGTCTCGTCCCTTGCGCCCGGCCTGCGCAAAAATCTGGGTCATGGCCGTGAAATCGATATGCGTGGCGACTTTGATGCTCATGAAAGTGCTCCCAAGGATGGATTTGCCGTAGCGTAGCGCAGGGGATGGCGACAGGACAAGAAGAGGTTGGCGAATCCACGCGGATGGGACTCGGGCTTGTCACGGTGTTGCCTTGGCAAAAGGCTGGACATTTCCGTTAAACGCGGCATGTTGGCATCCATGAACTCCAAACTTCGGCTCTACGCCTACTCCATCCCGTGGAACATATTTCTCCTGACCGTGGGCAGCTTCCTTGTCGCCATGTCCATCAAGTCGGTGGCCGTGCCGCACGGATTCGTGACCGGTGGCGTGTCGGGCATCGCCCTTTTGATCTACTACTTCACGGCAACGCTGACTCCGGGACTGTGGCTCTTCGTCCTGAACATTCCCATCGCCGTGATCGGCTGGGTCATGATCAGCCGTAGATTCGTGCTGTATACGGCCTACGGCATGTGCGCCATCACGGCCTGGATGGAGATCATCAGCTTCACTCTCCCCGTGCACGACCATCTGCTCGCGGCCATTGCCGGTGGGGCCATGCTCGGCGCCGGAGCGGGAATAAGCATGCGTTCCCTCGGATCTACCGGCGGACTCGATATTCTCGGCATCCTCCTGCACCAGCGTTTCGGATTCCGCATCGGCCAGGTCAGTTTCATTTTCAACGCGGCCCTGTTCACCATCAGCTTCTCGCTGCTGGAGACGGACATGGTGCTCTATTCCCTGATCATGGTTTTCGTGACCAGCCAGATCATGGATTATGTCCTGAGCATGTTCAATCAGCGCAAGCTCGTGTTCATCATCTCCGATCACGCCCAGGTCATTTCGGACGCCATCATCAAGAGCGCCAACCGGGGCGTGACCCTGCTCGAAGGACGCGGCGGGTACACCGGGCAGCCCAAGCAGGTGGTCATGACCGTGGTCAACAACGTGCAGCAGAAAAAGCTTGAAGAATTGATATTCACTCTCGATCCCGACGCTTTCGTCATTTTTGAAAACACGTTCAACGTCATCGGCAAGGGATTTTCCCGGCGCAAGGTGTATTGAGCGCAGCCGGGGGGCAGGAGCGTGCAGCCCCGGTCGGTGCCGGACGGACTGATTTTCGCACATCAACGCATGGGTCAGGAAACATGAAGAAAATTTTGCGCGGTTTGATTCTCGGGGTGTGGGCGGCGGTTTCCATCACGCTCCTGAGCGCCTGTGCCGGCAAGCCAGGGCCCGAAATCAAACCTGACTTTGGACCGACGCTGGTGGAGAGGGACGAGACGCCGCAGGGTCCGGCCCTGCTTTCGGAAATCGTCCTGGCCGTGCCGCAGCGGGCAAGCCTTGCAGTGCCGGTGTCGGATCAGCCGCTCATGGCCCCGGCGGAGCAGGTCGCCATGCACAACCAGGCCCTGGAGCGCTTTTTTGCGCCGTGGAAGCAGGTGCGTGCGTCATTGTCCGCGAAAGACATTTCCTGGGGCGTGCGCGGCCTTGGATCCAAACAGGGCTACGCCGAAAATCTGCAGCCGTATCCGCAGGACAGGTGGGTGCATGTCGTGGCCTTGCAGGATCTGCCCACTTATCCCTCCTTGAGCGCTCCGGCCATCACCGTGCGCAACACCGCCATGCGCGTACTGCCCACGAATCGGCCGTTTTTTCTGGATCCGAAACGGCCCGGCGAAGGCTTTCCCTTCGACTATTTTCAGAACACCGCCGTGTGGATGGGCACGCCCGTCTTCATCACCCATGTCTCTTTGGACCGGGCCTGGTATTACGTCGAGACGGCCTTTGCCAACGGCTGGGTGCGTAGCGAAGACGTGGCCCTGACTGACGCGAATTTTTGCGCGCAATACGAATCAAGGGCCATGGTGGCCCTACGCAAGGACGAGACCTCGCTGGTCGGGCAGGGCATGTTTCTGGGGCAGACCCATATCGGGGCCATTTTTCCCCTGCATTCTCGGGGAGGGCAGGGTTTCATGGTCAAGGTCCCTGTCCGGGACGCCACGGGCCGGGCGAAGGTGGCCCTGGCCGAGCTTGGCTATCTGCAGGCGTCGCGCATGCCCCTGCCGCTGACTTCGCGCTCCGTGGCGGAGCTGGCCGACGCCATGTCCGGGCAGCTCTACGGATGGGGCGGCATGTTCGAGAATCGCGACTGCTCATCCGCCATGCGTGATCTGTTCCTGCCCTTTGGCATCTGGCTGCCGCGCAATTCCTCGCAGCAGGCGAAACACGGAGGAGAACACCTCTCCTTGGACGGGCTGGACGCTGCCGCCAAGCTGAACGCCATCCGCACCCAGGGCGTGCCGTTTGCCTCCCTTGTCTGGCTGCCGGGCCATATCGGACTCTATCTCGGCACAAGCGACCGGAATGAACCGCTCATGCTGCACAACCTGTGGGGAGTGCGCACCGTTTTGCCGGAAGGGGGCGAAGGGCGGGCCGTGGTCGGACGTCTCGTCATCTCGACCCTGCGGCCCGGCGAGGAGCGGGACGATGTGGGCCGGGACGACTTTCTGGACAAGGTGCGCGGATTGACGCTGATCGGCGCGAAGTCTTCCATGATCGAGAAATAGAAACGCGCGGATGTTCGTCAGAACGATATGCGGATTCACGCCAATTAAAAAAAACGACCGGCGTATGCTTAAGAACGAGAAGCAGGAGCTACGAGGAATTGATACAAGCCCGGAAAAGAAAAAGGTCTGAGCGGGGGGTTGCCCAGGAGATGATTGTGAAAAAAGGGTCATTCCCCGAGTGTGTTTTCCTTGTCACCTGTCTGCAGGTAGTGACAAACAATCATATTGAATAACCATCAGCGGGGCCCGATTTCGGGTTTTGCGCCTTATCAGCGGGAGATGGCCATGACGGCAACAAAATCAGTGTTCAGTGTCTGCGGCATGTGCACCGTGCGCTGCCCAATCCAGGTGGATGTGCAGGACGGCAAGGCCGTTCGCGTCCAGGGTAACGAATTTTCTCCGCTCAAGAAGGGACTTTGCGCCCGTGGGGCGGCAGGTATCGCCCTGGAGCAGGATCCGGAAAAGCCCCAGACTCCGCTCATTCGCGTGGGCGAGCGCGGCGAAGGCAAATGGCGGGCCGTGTCCTGGGACGAAGCCCTGGACTACGTGGCCGACAAACTCAAGGGCATCATGGCCGAGCACGGCCCCCGTTCGGTGTTGTGGAGCGATCGCGGAGGTCCCTTCCCGGATCTGCATCAGGCCTTCATGCGCGGCATCGGTTCGCCCAACTATTGCAACCATGACGCCTCCTGCGCCCGCAACGTGCAGCACGGTGCGCAGTCCGTCATCGGCGTGGGCCGCAAGATGGTGGCCTATGACCTGCGCAACGCCAAGCACATCATCCTCCAGACCCGCAATATCATGGAGGCCATCAACGTGGCCGAGGTCAACGCCGCCCTGGATGGCATCGCCGGGGGCGCAAAGCTGACGGTCATCGATATCCGCGGCAACGTCAGCGCGAGCAAGGCCGACAATTTCTTTCTCATCCGCCCGGGTACGGACTACGGCTTCAACCTTGGCGTCATTCACGCGCTCATTTACGAGGGGCTCTACAACAAGGAATACGTCGAGCAGTTCGTGGACGGCTTCGAGCAGCTCAAGGAATTCGTGAAGCCCTACACGCCCGAGTGGGCCGCCGCAGAGACCGGCGCTTCGGCCGAGGCCATCGTCGATCTGGCCCGCCAGCTGTCCGCAGCCGCCCCGAGCGTGGTCTGGCATCCCGGCTGGATGGTCGCCCGCTACAACGACTCCTTTCAGGTCTGCCGCACCGCCTACATCATCAACGCCCTGCTCGGTTCCATTGGCGCCAAGGGCGGACTGCCCTTCGTCAACGCGGCCAAGGACGTGGGCCGCAAGGGCTTGAAGAAGCTGGTCGATCTTTTCCCCAAGCCGGAAGAGAAGCGGGCCGACGGCGTGGGCTGGAAATACCCGCAGTTCGATGGCGGCCCGGGCCTTGTGAACCTTGCCTATGACGCCATCGTCACGGGCGAGCCGTATCCCGTCAAGGCCTACCTGTGTTTCCGCCACGATCCGCTCATGGCCATGCCCGATCCCGAGGCGCTGAAGAAAAAATGGGCCGGGCTCGACCTTCTGGTCAGCATCACCTTCTCCTGGTCCGACACGGCCTGGAATTCGGATGTGGTCCTGCCCCTGTCCACCTACCTGGCGCGCGAGAGCATCATCGCCGGCAAGTCGGGTCTCAAACCCCAGTTCTTTGTCCGGCACCGGGCTCAGGAGCCGACCTTTGACTCAAGGGCCGACTGGGAAATCATCTGCGGTCTGGCCAAGCGTCTGGGTCTTGATCCTTTGGCCTTCGAGACTATCGAGGACCTCTGGAACTACCAGTTGCAGGAGACCGGCGTAAGCATCGAGGACTTCCAGGCCAAGGGTTTTGTGGAATTGGCCGACAAGCCTCTGTACCGCTCCATGTCCGAAATCAAGCTGCCCACGCCATCGGGGAAGATCGAGATGTCGAGCGGCAAGTGGGCCAAGGCCGGGCATGACACCCTGCCTCCGTACATTTCTCCGGCACGTCCGCCGCAGGGGATGTTCCGCATCGCCTTTGGCCGGGTCGGCGTGCACACCCAGGGGCACACGGTCAACAATCCTCTCCTGGCCGAACAGATGCCCGAGAACGTGGCCTGGATTCACACCAGCCGCGCCGCCGAGATGGGCATCGCCGACGGCGACCTGGTCGAGGTCTTCTCGGTCAGGGGCGAAAGCGGAAGAATTCGGGCGTTTGTGACGGATTGCGTGCATCCGGAAGCCCTGTTCATGGTTCACGGATTCGGGCACAAGTTGCCGGTGGAATCGCGAGCCATAGGCAAGGGCGCGGCCGACCATGAGCTCATGCCCGGCGGTCTGGAAAGCTGGGACAAGGGCGGGGGATGTCTCTCCATGCAGGAACATTTTGTCGGCGTGCGCAAAATCTAGGGGGCAGCGATGAGCAATTACAGAATGAAACTGGACAAGAAGCGTTGCATTCACTGCAAGGCCTGTGAAGTGCACTGCAAGGTCAAGAATAATAATCCCGTCGGGATCAAATACGCCGTACACACTTCCGGCAAGCCGGAACTCAAAGACGGCAAAATCGTGATGAAGGCCTCTTTTCGAAGCTGCTATCATTGTGACGACCCCGCCTGCGTTGCGGCCTGTCCCACGGAAGCCATGGTGCGCCGCGAGTCCGATGGACTTGTGTACGTGGTCAAGGAATTGTGCATCGGATGCGAGGCGTGTATCGAGGCGTGTCCCTGGAACATCCCCGTCCTGCACGAGGAAGAAAACATCGTCGGGAAATGCGATTATTGCATGGATCGTCTTGATGCGGGCCTGGAGCCTGCCTGCGTGACTGCTTGCACCACGCATGCGCTGTGTCTGGAACGCAAAAAGTAAGACGTGCTGTTTTTTTGGTCATGTTGACGCCCCTGAACTGGATGCAGTGCAGGGGCGTTTGCTCTGATAGTGAGCTTGATGTGTAAGCCCAGGGTCTATGTAAGAAAAGGGCCACTTGATACGAATTAAATGAACACGAAATGTTGAAGTCCCCGGATTGCTGGGTTATGCGGGAGTAGTCGCTGAAAAGGCTCGTGTTCAAATCAAACAGTTGGAGTGTGGCATGAAACTCAGATTCAAATTTGTCCTCCCGCTTTTTATTTCGGTGGTTGTCCTTGGCCTTGCGGGTGGGCTGCTCATCCGATCGCAGCTGACTGATTTTCAGGGGCAACTGCTGCGCTCCATTGCCGAGGAGAAATCGCGCGAGGTGGACACCGCCATTACCACGCTGGCCAACCAGGGACTTGAAAAGGCGGCGCTTTTTTCCCGGCGCACGGATGTGGTGCAGGCCTTTGAGCTGGCTCATATGGGCAATATCGAAAATGAAGCGGACCCGCTCATGCAGCAGGCCCGCGACGAACTGCGGCGGTTGCTTGCAGATGATCTGGCCGGGTTCAAGAGCATCTCGGGCAAATCCATGCAGCTGCATTTTCACCTGCCCAAGGCGCGCAGCCTGGTGCGTCTGTGGCGGGAGAAACAGACCAAGCGCGGCGGGGAGTGGGTCGACATCTCCGACGACCTGACCTCTTTCAGGGAGACGGTCGTGCAGGTCAACGCCAACGGCAAGTCCCTCAAGGGTATCGAGGTCGGCAGCGGCGGCTTCGCCATCCGCGGCATAGCTCCGGTAGTGGATGCCGACGGCCAGCAGCTGGGATCGGTCGAGACTCTTGAATCCTTCGAGTCCGTCATCGAGGGCGCTGCATCCGGGGAAGGGCAGAGCATGGTCGTGTACATGAACGCCGCGAATCTGTCCGTGGCCACGGCCCTGCAAAATCCGGAAAAGAACCCCCTGGTCGGCGACAAGTTCGTTCTGGTCACTCCCACCGAGGACGGCCGGGTCGAGGAGCTCGTGACCCTGGATTTTTTGATGAAAGGACAGCAGGGCACTGTTTATGAGCGATACGGCGATGCCGCGCTGGCAGCTTTCCCGGTCAGGGATTATTCGGGCGATCAGGTCGGCGTTCTGGTCTATGCATTCGATGCGTCCTCCTGGACCACGGCGATCCGCGATGTGGGATTTTATATCCTGGCCCTCATGGCGGTTGTGCTCATGGCTGCCGGATTGATCAGTTCGTTCGTGCTCATGCGCCTCATCATCCGCCCGCTGTCGCTCATGAAGACGCGCATTGTGGACATTACGGAAGACCGGGCCGACCTGACCGACTGTCTTGCGGTCACGTCCAGCGATGAGATCGGCGAGCTGTGTTCCTGGTTCAACAAGCTCATGGACAAGATCCGGAACATGCTCGCGAATGTGGCTCAAAGCTCGAATCAGGTGGCGAGCGCCTCCCAGGGGCTGTTGCAGCTGGCCGGCAGCCTGAACGGCTACGCGGATTCGATGACGCAAACTTCCAAGGCGGCGGCGTCCTCCACGGATGACATGAGTTCGAACATGAATACCGTGGCGGCGGCCATGGAGGAGTTCACGGTCAACATCGGCACCGTGGCCACCAATTCGGATGAAATGAGCGCGACCATCTCCGAAATCGCGGTCAGCACCGGCAAGGCCAAGGAAATGACCGTTCGGGCCGTTTCCGCAGCGAGCAAGGCCACGGCCCAGGTCAGTGAGCTGGGCGCGGCTACGAGGGATATCGGTAAGGTGACCGAGTCCATCACCGCCATTTCTTCCCAGACCAATCTGCTTGCGCTCAATGCCACCATCGAGGCGGCCCGGGCCGGTGACGCCGGGCGCGGTTTCGCCGTTGTCGCCAACGAGATCAAGGAGCTGGCCCAGCAGACGGCAAGGGAAACCGAAGAGATCCGCAACCGTATCCAAGGCATCCAGCAGGCGACCGGTCATACGATTTCGGAAATTGCAGAGATCACGGAGGTCATCGGCGATGTGGACGTCATCGTGGGTTCCATCGCCGCAGCCGTTGAAGAGCAGTCCGTGACCACGCGCGACATTGCCGAAAACGTCGGGCAGGCCTCGGTCGGGGTTCAGCAGGTCAATGAGAGCGTGGCCCATGTGGATTCGGTGGTGCGCGACATCGCCAGGGACGTGGGGCAGGTGCGCAACGTCGCCGAGGATGTTACCTCCACGGCAAAATCCGTGCACGAGAACGCGCAGAACCTGTCCGGCCTGGCTGAGGGCCTTGACACCATGGTCAGCAAGTTCAAGATTTAGGAGCGTAAAGTTCCAGGTCCGGTTTTATGGAGAACACGCCTGGCGTGTGTCGTGAAGAAATGATTGGCAGGAGAGTCGTCCTTTGGGGCGGCTTTCCTGTTTTTTGGGATTCTCTGCTCCGTCCGGCACTTGGTTATGGGCTGGGCCTGGGGGCGTCATTAAAAAAAAAAGGACGCGTGATGCTCAATATCGGATGTCATCTTTCCTCTTCCAAGGGCTTTTTGGCCATGGGGCGCACGGCCATTGAAATCGGTGCGAGCACGTTCCAGTTCTTCACCCGCAATCCGCGCGGCGGGAAGGCCAAGGATATCGACCCGGCGGATGTGGCCGTGTTCAGGGCGTTGGCCGCAGAGCATGGACTTGGTCCCTTCCTGGCTCACGCGCCGTACACGCTGAATCCGTGCTCGGCCGACGCCAAGGTCAGGAACTTTGCCCTGGAGACGATGCGGGACGATTTGGCGCGCATGGAGCATCTTCCCGGAAACATGTACAATTTTCATCCTGGCAGCCATGTGGGGCAAGGGGTGGACGAGGGAATACGGCTCATCGCGGCGCAACTGGGCGTCGTGCTCACGTCGCAAACGACGACCTTGGTCCTGCTTGAAACCATGTCCGGCAAAGGCAGCGAGGTGGGGAGCACTTTCGAGGAATTGCGGGAAATCATGGACCGTGCGCGGATGCCGGAAAAGATCGGGGTCTGTCTGGACACATGCCATGTTCATGATGCGGGATACGATATCGTAGGAGACCTGGACGGCGTGCTGGCCGAATTCGATCGAGTCGTCGGTCTTGAAAATCTGCATGCGATTCACTTGAACGACAGTCTGAATCCCAGGGGCAGCCGCAAGGATCGTCACGCCCGGATCGGCGAGGGGCATATCGGGCTGGCGGCATTCGGACGCATCGTCAACCATCCGCGCTTGCGGAACCTGCCGTTTTATCTGGAAACGCCAAACGAGCTGCCGGGGTATGCCGAAGAGATCCGGCTGCTGCGCGGGATGTGGCACGAACGATCCGCCGACCAGGCCGTGACGCGAAAAGCGTTTTGAGCGTTTGCTTCGGGACCAGGGCCTGCTCTGAACGACGGGACTTGAGGGTGTTTGAACCCGTGCATGTCCCGGAGTAGGATTTTGCCAAGATCCCGTTTTCGCGTCTTGCCTTTCGAGGCCGTAGAAAAGCGATGGTTTTATTGGCTGCGCATCATGTGGGCAAGAAAATGCTGATCACGATCTTGTCGTCCTTGCTGCTCACGATGGCGTCCCCGCCGTGCGTCCTTGCGATAAGCCGAGCGGAATATGTTTTGAGCCCGGTTCCGTGTTTTTTGTCGCCCGCGTATTTTTCAAAGAAGATATCCCGAAGTTCCAGTGGCGCTTCTGTCCTGCCGGTGATGTCGATCCGAATCATGCTCGGTGATGTGGATTCAACGGACACCAGAACGATGTCCTCTCGCGGGGAAGCTTCCACGGCCCAATCGACGATGTTCCAGATCATGGAGTGGCAGAGCAGTTCCTCGCCCATGAAATGAATCGGGGCGGGGATGTCAGCGCCGTCGACGAGCAGTTGCAGCTTGATGCCCCGCATCCGGGCGGTATCTTCGAGAGCCGAGAGGACCTTGCGCGTCACGGCGGTCAGGTCCATTTTCGCGCGAGTCAGGGTGTAGGTTTCCTGCTCCATCTTGAAGAGCACGGAGGCGAGATTGTTCATGGCCAGGAGCGAGCGCCCGGCGTCCTCGATGCGCTGCAGCATGTCACGCAGGCGGTCGGAAAGATTTTCGCTCAAGAGCATGCGCTTCGGCAGGTCGATGACCGTGTTCAGGGGTGACTTGAGGTCATGCCGCGTGATTTGCTCCACATCTGCCTTGAACCGGGCAGCTTCGCGCAGGGCGAGGTGATTCTTGACCCTGGCCCTGACCACCGCGCTGCTGAAGGGCTTGGTGATGAAGTCGGCGGCGCCGAGGTCAAATCCCCGGGATTCGGTGGTGATGTCGGAAAGAGTGGTCACGAAGATGATCGGAATGTCTGACGTTGCCGCATCGCCCTTGAGCTTCTCGCAAACTCCAAAGCCATCCAGCCCGGGCATCATGATGTCGAGCAGAATGAGGTCTGGGGGGTTGGCGGCGACACTTTCCAGGGCCGTGAAGCCATCGGATGCCGTGCTGACATCATATATGTCGCCGAGAAATTCCATCAGAATGTCGATGTTCACTTCAGTGTCGTCGACAATCAGGATTTTGGAACGTTTCTTTCCGATCATTGGTTATCTATCCATAAGGCCCTGCGGGCCTGGTTGACGGGAGAATTTTTTCACATCGCGAAAAAAAAGCATAGGACCATTCAATGATCGATAATGCCTGATAACTATACATAAAACAATTGAATGCTGTTGGCACATGTGGATTGCGTGCTTACAAAACAACATGTGAATACGGTAAGATGTGTCACGCTCGGACTTGCCAAATACATTTTCCTTTCAAGAAAAAGCAAACCGTGCGCCACTTCATGGCGTATCATAAAGTCTTGACCCGCTGGAAGGATCAACGGAGGCCGCAAACAAAAAAACCGTCATCTCTGACGGTTTTTTTGTTTGCGGCATTCAAGTAAACGTAATGTTTTTTAAGCGTTTAAGTGGTGGAGCTACGCGGGATCGAACCGCGGACCTCTTGAATGCCATTCAAGCGCTCTCCCAGCTGAGCTACAGCCCCACAACGCGAAGCCGCCTTTTGATACATTCGGCACCGGCTGTCAACAGGAAAAATTGTCATACGCTCAAGTATGGCGCAAAAGGCTCGTCCCTGATAGGGGGGCCTGACAAATCCGGCCTTGAGGGCTTTTAAGATTGAAGTGATTCAAAGGAGCCAGGCGGCCGGGGCGGGCTTTTTTCCGATGTAGGAAACCAGCCTGTCGCAACCTTAGCGGAGATTTTTTTGATGCGATTTTTTTTGAAGATGGTTCTTTTCACGCTTTTTTGTATTCTGGGACCCGGAGTGCTCCTGGCCGCCGAAAAAGCTGCCGGGCAATGGGATATCGATATGGAGCATTCTTCCGTGGGCTTCCGGATTCGTCATATCGTGGGCTATGTGCCCGGCGTCTTCAGCCGGTTTTCCGGCCAGGTCGAGTATGATGCCGCGCGGCCCGAGAAAAGCCAGTTCTATTTTTTGATCGACAGTTCAAGCGTTCATAGCGGCGTACCCGCTCGTGACGATCATCTGCGCAGCCCGGATTTTCTGGACGTGGAGAAATCGCCCCGGATGATTTTCGCTTCCAGAAAAGTTGTCCCCGAAGAAGGCGGCGTCCTCTTCGTCATCGGAGACTTGACCATTCGCGACGTGACCGCCGAGGTCAGGGTTCCACTACAGGTGCTCGGCATCGTCCCGCATCCCATCACGGACAAGATGCCCGGCACCAGGGTGCTCGGCCTGCATGCAGCGTTTTCCATAAACCGTCTGGATTTCCACGTGGGCTCCGAAGAATGGACACGGATGGGAGTCATGGGCGAAACCATTGACCTGACTATCGACATGGAGCTGCTGCAACGCTAGTACTGTCCTCCGGTCCGGGAGCTCCCGGTCAACTCGCCCGCAGCCAGAGGAAGCATGGACAGTCTTGAGATTCATCTTCGGCACGTCGATGTGGATTTGGGCACAGCCCGCATCCTGCACGACCTGAACCTGACCATTGGTGGTCGCGAACATTTCGCCGTTCTCGGCGACAACGGGGCAGGCAAGACCACCTTGCTGCGCCTGCTGGTCGGCGAGCTGTGGCCTTCGCAGCGAAGCGGCGGCCAGCGCATCTACCGCCTTTTCGGGGAAGAATCGTCCTCGCCCATCGGCGTGCGTCCGCATGTGCGCCTGGTCACGCCTGCCATGGCGGACTGGTATCTGCGCCATGACCTGCGCGTGCCGGTCTGGGAAATCATCTGCGCCGGACTGCACAACACCCCCTTTCTCTATCATGAGCCAGCCGAGTCAGAACGCGAAAAAGCGCGCGCCCTGGGCCTTGAAATGGGCCTGGGGCTGGTCCTTGATCGTCCCATGCGGGCGGTGTCCACGGGGCAGGCCAAACGCGCGCTTCTGGCCCGCGCGCTCATCGCCTCTCCAAAACTGCTCGCCGTCGATGAACTGACCCAGGGGCTGGACCGGCAAGGGCAGCTGAAGCTGCTCGACGCGCTGAACCGCATCGCGGCCACGGGCCGCACCCGCCTTCTGGTCAGCGGTCACGGACTGTTGCCGGTGCCCGAAGAGGTCCGGGGGCGGATATATATTGAGCACGGACGTCTGGTGGATCGGCCATCGCAGGTACGCCCCGGCGCCCTGGAACTGCCGCAGGGACAGGCCGCCTCGTCCCGGTCAGGCGCAGTGGTCGAGCTTGAATCCTGCACCGTGGTCATGGAAGGCCGCGCTGCCGTGGACAACCTGAGCTGGACGGTCAACACCGGTGAATGCTGGGGCGTGCTCGGGCACAACGGCGGTGGCAAGTCGACTCTGCTGCAGCTTGTCACCGGATATCGAAGGCCCTGGCCGGGAGGCGAGGCGAGATGGTTCGGGCGTTCGGGGCTCACACGCATGGCGCAGATCCGGGGCCGCATCGGCATTCTGGCTCCCTGGATCGGGGAGCGCATCGAGCCCAAATCCACCTGCCGCGACGTGCTGCTTTCGGGCCTGTGCGACGGCCTTGGCGTGCATCGCGGTCTTTCCGAGACGCAAGTCAGCCAGACGCGGGAGCTGGCCCGGGCCTGGGGCATGGAGGACTGGCTGGATCGGCCCCTTGGGTCGCTTTCCTACGGCCAGGCGCGGCAGATCATGCTGGGTCGCGCCGTTGTGCATAGCCCGGATCTCTTGGTCCTGGACGAACCTTTTTCCGGCCTCGACGCCTCCTGGCAGGCGCGCATGGTCGAACTGCTTCGGCATTGGGCCGAGCAGGGGCGCACCCTGGTGCTGGCCACCCACTCTCCGGAATACATGGACGAGCTGCTGACTCACGGACTCATCCTTGACCAGGGACGGCTCGTGGCCGCCACGGAATGGTCCGCATTGCGGCAGACTCCCGCCTTTGCCGCTCTTTTCGAAAGCGCCGAGCGGTCGGCAGGCGGATCATGAACATTGTCTGTCTGGATTCGAGCCTGTGCACGGCCCTGTCCGACCTCGGACACACCGTGAAGGACCTGCGTCCGGGGGCGGGCATCGTGCGCCTTGCCCCGCTTCTGGGGGATTTTGTTCCCGACCTCCTGATCCAGCAGGAAGCCCTTGGGCCCCGAACCCTCGTTATAGATCTCGACGTTTTTTCCTGCCCCAAGGTTTTCTGGTCCATAGACACGCATTTGAACAGTTTCTGGCATCAGTATTACGTCCGCCTTTTCGACCTCTTCTGCACAACCCAAAAGCATTGGCAGGCCTGGTTCCGGGAGCGAGGCACGGCCCGGACCCTGTGGCTGCCCTGGTATGGCTCGCAGCGCGCCCTTGCGCCCTGGGACGAGCGGCGCAGGGGCTTGGGGTTTGTGGGCCGGGTTACCCCGGAGAGGCCGGTCCGGGGATGGTTTCTGGACTGGCTCAAAGAGTTGGGGCCGATTGAGGCGCGGGCTGATCTGGGCTTTGCGCCCATGCTCGATTTTTATGACCGCAGCCGGCTCGTGCCCAACGAGTCCATTTTCGGGGAAGTCAATTTTCGCCTGTTCGAAGCGGCTTCCTGCGGATGCGCCCTGATCAATCCGGCTACTCCCGGCCTTGAGGAACTGTTCATCCCGGACGAGGAAGTGGCCGTGTATCGCGATGGCGCGGAGCTTGCCGACTGGGCCCGGCGGCTGGTCTCGGAGGATCTGCTGGCCCGCAGCATGGGTCTGCGTGCCCGGGAGCGGGTCAGGCGCGAGCATCTGCCAAAGCATCGCGCCACGGCGCTGCTGGCCGCGGCCGAGGATATCGGCGACCGATCAGCGGCCGGGGGCGTCGAAGCGCGTGTGGCCTGGTGGCTGACGCTGTATCATCTCTGGGAAGCCGGACGACTGGACATGGACGCCAGCGCTCTTGCGGCGGGGCTCTCGGCCCTGCCCGTAACGGAAGAGATTCTGGCCGTGCTGCTGCGATTGCGGGCCAGGCTCGGCCGGGACGAGTTCATGCGTCTGGCCGTGCCGGTGGCGGAGAAAGGGCAATACGAGTCCTCGCTCGAAGTCAATCTGGCGGGCGGCATGGGTGCGCTTCTGTTTGAGGATGTGCGTCTTTCGCGTCTTTTTTTCCTGCGCCACAGGCGTCACTGCGCGTCATCGGCCCCGGACCCGGGGGACACCCCGCTTTTGATTTGCCTTGCCTGGGCCAGGGAGCTACAACGTTTCAGGCGGGTTTTCAGGCCCGGATTCGTGTTCAATCCCAGGAAGCACCTGCCTGCATCGAGCCTGGAATGCCTGGTGCAGGCCAGCGAATTCGAGCCTCAAAACACGGACGTGTACCGGGAGATGGCCCGAATCCTTGCCCGCGACAGCGGATGGGACGGTCTGCGACTCAAGGCCCTGTCCTATCTGTCATTGCGCGAGCGTGCGAACTGGCGGCTGACATTGGAGCTCGGGGCCACCAATTGCCGCGCCTTTCGCGTCCGGCAAGGCCTCGAAGAACTGCTGGCGGCCAGGGAAGAAGCCCTGCGCCAGGGTCAGGAAGATCGTTTTTGGCGGCGGCTTGAGGCCCATGACGAATCCGGACGGATCCGGGACCTGCTGCGCCCCGCGATCGACCCGGGAACGCACGCAACCTAAAGCACAAGGCGGATATGCTCGAAACACTGCGCATTCGGAATCTGGCCCTCATCGACGATGTCGAGCTTGAATTTTGTCCGGGACTGAACGTGCTCACGGGCGAATCCGGCGCGGGCAAGTCTTTCATCCTTCGCGCCCTGGATTTCATCCTCGGCGAGCGCATCGCTGCCGACCTGGTCCGCCCCGGTCGCGAAAAAGCCCTGGTCGAGGCCGTGTTCCATCTTGACGGCGAGGAACTTTTCCTGCGCCGCGAACTCTCCGCCAAGACCGGCCGCAGCCGCCTCTTCATCAACGACGATCTGGGTTCCCAGGAACGCCTGGCCGAGCTTCGTCCCCGCCTCCTGATGCACACCAGCCAGCACGGTCAGCAGCGTCTGCTTTCGCCGGAACATCATGTCGAGATCCTGGATGCGTTTCTGGCGGATCCGCAAATCCTTGTCTCCCAGCGCGAGGCACGCGAGGCCTTGCAGGCCATTCTGGCGCGCAAGGCCGAGGTGCAGCGGCGCATGGCCGGGCTGCTGGAGCGGCGCGAATTTCTGGAATTTCAATTGGGCGAGATTCGCAAGGTGGACCCCCGTCCCGGCGAGGAAGAGGAGCTGCTGCGACTGCGCGATGCTTCCCGTCAGGCCGAGAAGACCCATGCGCTGGCCGATGAGGCTCAGGGACTGCTGCTGGGCGAGAACGGGCTGCAGGACGCGCTGACGTCTCTGGAGCGGGCCCTGGCCGGACTGGGCGAGGCGGACGAGGGATTTGGCGAGCATGCCAGGGAGGTCGGGCGTTTTCGCGATGGCCTGTCCGACATGGTGCGCGACCTGCGTGCTCTCGGTTCGGACCGGAACGCGGATTTCGATGCCGAAAAAGTGGAGAAGCGTCTGTGGGAGTTGCAACAGCTGCAGCGCAAGCTCAAGCGATCCCTGGATTCCATCGTGGCGCTTGGCGAGGAGATCGAGGAAAATCTGTCCTTCCTGGACGAAAGCGGCCTTGCCTTGCAACGTCTGGAAAAGGACGAGGTCCAGGCAGCGAAGGCCCTGGGGCTGGCCACGGCGGCGCTGAATTCCGCGCGGGAGGCGGCCTCCGTGGACCTGACTGCGGGGCTCAAGAGCGAGCTCGTCAATCTGGGATTTTCGGAGCATTTGCGGGTGCTGGTCGATTTTCGGACCCTGACCATCCATGCGGGGATTGACGAACTCAGGCCCCGGTTTTTATGGGTGCCCAACCCCGGTCTCGATGCCCAGCCCCTTGATCGCATCGCCTCGGGGGGCGAGCTGTCCCGTTTTCTGCTGGCCGTGGTTAGCCTGCGGGCCAGGGATCAGCTCCCGGCCCTGCTTTTCGACGAGGTCGATTCGGGTATAGGTGGGCAGACCCTGATCAAGGTCGCCGAGCGCATCCGCCTTTTGTCCGCGCGCCAGCAGGTCATCCTGATCACCCACTGGCCGCAACTGGCCCGGCTGGCCGACGAACATTTCGCCATCCGCAAGGAAGTTCACGAAGGCGTGACCTACACCTTGTGCACAAGCCTCTCCCCAGCCGAGCGTCAGGCCGAGCTGGCCCGCATGGTGGGCGAGGCTCCACCAATCACCCATGAGTCAGGACAAGCGTCCGGGAATTTCATATGATCGACAGTCAAACACCGTGCCGGGATCTGGAGGTTCTGTCCTGCCGTCCCGGAAGCGATCCCACCCTCATCGACCTTGTTCTCGCTGCGCCGGGCTGGACTTGCAAGCCTGGGCAGTTCGTCATGATACGCCCCGCGCATTGGGGCGTGGAGCTGGTCTGGCCCCGTCCCTTTTCCGTCTGCGACGTGTCCGACAAGGGCTTGCGCATAATTTTTCAGACCGTGGGACGCGGCACGCGCAAGCTCGCTGAGCTCGAGCCCGGACAGAAAGTTACGGTCTGGGGCCCGCTTGGGCGCTGGTTCCGCATCGACGAGGCCCGTCCCAACCTGATCCTGGCCGGAGGCGTGGGCATCGCCCCCTTTGTCATGCTTGCCCGGCGCGAGCGCACGGACAATCTGTCCATGCTCTTCGGGCATCGCCTTGACCTTGAACATTATCCGTACGCCGAGATAGCGGCCCGCATCAAAAGCGAGGCCATGCAGCAGAAAACCCCGGCCGACATCGCCCAGTTTGAGACGGTGCTCTCGGAACGCATCAAGGCCCTGGCCGGTGTGGGACAGGTGCTGGCCTGCGGACCGGAGCCCATGCTCAAGGTCGTGCGCAAGTACTGTCTTATGCACGGCACGGACGGTCAGGTTTCCCTGGAAAATCGCATGGGCTGCGGTGTGGGGGCATGCCTTGGCTGCGTCTGCAAGACCATGGCCGGGGACTACGTGCAAAGCTGCGTGCATGGTCCCGTCTTCGACGTGCGCGACATTGAGCTGGGGGTATAGTCATGGATCAGAAAGTACAGCTGGGCCCCCTGACCCTCAAGAATCCGGTTATCACCGCATCCGGCACCTTCGGGTACGGCCTTGAATTCATGCGTTACGGCGACCTGTCCGCCATCGGCGCGATTTGCCTCAAGGGCATTTCCCTGGCTCCGCGCGCGGGCAATCCCATGCCGCGCATAGCCGAGACTCCGTGCGGCATGCTCAATGCCATCGGCCTGCAGAACGTGGGCGTGGAAAAATTCCTGAAGGAGAAACTGCCCTACATCCCGGCCGGGGCGACGCTCATTGCCAATCTCTACGCCCAGACCCCCGAGGACTTCGGCGAACTGGCCGGTATTTTTTCGACCGAGGACAAGATCGCGGCCCTTGAGGTCAATATCTCGTGCCCCAATGTTCGCGAAGGCGGAGTCCAGTTCGGCCAGGATCCGCATATGGCGGCGGCTGTCGTCGGCGCGGTCAAGAAACGCTCCGGATCCAAGCCGGTCATCGTCAAGCTGAGCCCCAACGTGACCGATGTGCGGGTTATAGCCAAGGCTGCCGTGGACGCGGGGGCGGACATGCTCTCGCTCATAAACACCCTCTCGGGCATGTCCGTCGACATCCGTACGCGCAGGAGCCGTCTGGCCAACGTGGTCGGGGGGCTGTCCGGCCCGGCCATCAAGCCCGTGGCCCTGCGCATGGTCCATCAGGTGGCGCAGGCCGTGAATGTGCCGATCATCGGCATGGGCGGAATCACCAGCGCCGAGGACGTGCTGGAATTCATCCTGGTCGGCGCGCATGCGGTGCAGATCGGCACCTACAATTTCATGCGCCCCGACAACGCCTTCCGCCTGGTTGAAGAAGTGCGGGTACTGGCCGAGTCCTTGGGGATAACGTCGTGGGATGACTATCGGGGGACGCTTCAGGTTTGAGCGGTTGCAGAGGAGTACTCAGAGAAATGCATGGATTCCCGCCTTCGCGGGAATGACATGGGTGACCTGCGTTACGTCAGCCGCTTGCCCATCTGTGGGAAAAGGCATGACCGCATATCGTGACGTCATCCCCGCGAAGGCGGGGATCCATGCCTTACTGAGCGCGTCGCCCGTTAACGAGGCATCACCCAAGGAGGGAAGGGATGATCAAGAGATTCTGCGACATCTGCAGTGTGGAAATCCAGGGCCTCAAGGATGGAATCTACGAGGAACGCTACACCCTGGTCATTGAGGACCCAGCCAATCTGACTCGCCTCGGCGGGCAACTCGGCAAGATGAATCCGGTCATCGAGATGAAGCTCCAGAACAGCAACAATACCGATATTTGCCGAGAATGTCTGGAAAAGATTCTGGTCAAGGAGTTCCATCGGCGGGCCAGAAAGCCGGAGTAGCATGGCGGAGAGGTCTCTTTGTCCGCGCCTTTTGCCTTGAGCGAAGATGCGGGGGCGGCCTTTTTCAGCTTTTACGCAGGACCGCGCCGTAGAAAAATTCACCCAATCCTTCCGCCGGATCGCTTGTGGATTGGCGCAGGCAGGTGAAAGAGGGGTTGTCGCGAGTGAAACGTTCGATCTGCTTCTCGTTTTCTTCGGGATTGAGCGTGCAGGTCACGTAGACCAGGCATCCTCCCGACGTGATGATATCGCCCGCGGCCCTCAGAATTTCTCCCTGCAGGGCGACCAGCCCTGCACAATCGGCTGCGGTACGCTTCCACTTGATGTCGGGCCGCCGGGAGAGAACGCCAAGACCCGAGCAGGGCACATCGAGAAACACGGTGCGGGGCATCTGCCGCAGGGGATATGGGCCTTGCCCCTGGGCCCGGAATGCCGGGATGTCAAAGCCGAGCCGTGCGCCTTCGGCCTTTAGCTGCCTCAGACGAAAGACATTGACATCCGACGCCCAGACGCTTTTGCCCCGTTCGGCCACCAGGTACGTCTTGCCGCCGCGACCGGCGCAGGCGTCGAGCACGGGGGACGGCCAATGGTCAACGCCGAGGAAGTCCATGATTTTTTGTGCGGCAAGGCTCTGACGGGTCGCCGCCCCCTCGCTCACTGCCTGTTGCAGGAATTCCGGCCACTGCGTTACGGCAAATCCCCAATTCGTGGAATCCAGTTTCAGAGGCTGCAGATTGCTTCGCAGCTCTTCCGCCCGGGCGTGCCCACAGTTGATTCTGACTCCCAGCGGCGGGGCGCCGAGTGACGCCTGCAGGAAGGCCTGGGTCCGCTCCTTGCCGTAACTGTTCAGCCACATACGCACCAGCCACTTCGGGCACGAATACCAGGCGGAAAGGAACTGGTCGTGACCGGCGGTCTTGGTCTGGTAATAATCCTCGAAGCGCACGGCCAGCCCAAGGCGCAGAAGGCTTCGCAGCACGCCGTTGGCAACTTTGCCCATGGTCTGGTTCAGTCGCTCGCGCACCAGGGTCACGGCCCAGTCCAGGGTCGCGTAATCGGGGATGCGGCTCAGGAAAAGGAGCTCGTACATCGCCACTCCGAGAATGCGTTTCATGACGGGAGAGGTCTGGACCGGGTTTTTTAGCAACTGGGAGAGAAGAAAATCTATGCGTCCGCGCATGCGCAGATAGCCGTAGGCCAGTTCCGTGGCCAGGCCCTTGTCCTGTGGGGACGCGGCCGCCGCAGACAGTACGTCGTCCACGGCGGCCTGCAGATCCTGGTTGTTGTCCAGGGTGCGGCGCAGGATGTCCATGACCAGGCGGCGGGCCGAGGGCGTGCTCATGCCAGAAATTCTTTGATGGCCCACTCGACCTTGTCCAGGGCGACGTCGGTATCCAGGCAGGGGCCGAAGGGGCGGGAGTTCAGGATGCCGTAAACGGGTAGCGGATGGGTGTCCTGGATGCCGCTGGCCAGGTCGCGCTCGCAGGCCACTGCGATGATGAGCTTGGGCCGGTGCTGAACCACGATGCGCCGTGCGATGGTCCCGCCCGTGGCCACGGCAAGCTTGATGCCGTATTTGTCGCGCAGGTTCAGCAAGCCCGCCAGGGCGCATTCGCCGCAGCGCTTGCAGTTGTCGATGTCGTAGGTCAGCCGATACTTGCAGCGGCTGTTCTGGATGCAGTGGGGCATGAGTAGCAGAAGTCTGTCGGCGGGGTAGCGGTGCCCTTCGCCCCTGACCAGCTCGTTGTTGACCTTGATGAAGGAGGCCCGCACCGTCTGTTTCGGGATGCCCACCGCACGTCCCAGCAGGGTCATGAGCGGCAGGAACAGCTTGACCGTGATGCCGCGCAGGCGCTTGGCGAAGAGCACGGGGCGGCCGAGCAGGATGTTCAGGACCAGGGCCAGGGCCGCCCAGCCTATGGCCAGGATCAGGGCGACGGTGATGAAGCCGAAAACCCAGGGTGCGGCGGGATGGATGGTGGTCAGCCCGACAAAGGGGATGAACCAGACCATGGCCAAAAAGAGGCAGATCAGCACCGAAGAGCCAGTGATCAGACCGATGAAGACACGCTTGCGGGTCTTAAAGGAATCCCGGATCTCCTGTTCCAATGGGCTTCTTGTTTTGGCGCTCTTGGGACTGGCCATGGAATTATTCGCCCGGGCAGGTTGGTTCGGGTTTGAGCAGATGGTCGCCGGAGCAGCGGCTCAGGTAGCCGCAGTAGAACTCCCGGCCCCGCAGGGGCTTGCTGTTTGCAGGCTTGATGACCGGCACTGCATACAGACGGTCGGCGCAGGCGATGAGTACGCTGTCGTCGGCCACGCCGTGGATTTCACCAGGCTGCACGCCTTCGGGCAGCGGATCGCCGATAGTTCCCGGATGTACGGTCAGGCGCAGGGTCTTGCCGGGCATGCCATCCCAGTCGAACCAGGAGCCGGGCCAGGGGAAAAGGCCGCGGATGCGGTTGTGCACGTCCAGCACGGGCCGGTTCCAGTCGATGCGCCCCTCTTCCTTGGTAAGCTTCGCGGCATAGGAGGCCCGGGCGTGGTCCTGGGGGATGCGCACGAGGCGTCCCTGATCCATCTTTTCCAGAGCGTCGACAAGAAGCTTGCCGCCCATCTCGGCCAGTTCGTCGTGCAGGGTCTGGGCCGTGTCCATGATGCCTATGGCGCGGCTGCGCTGCAGCAGGATGTCGCCAGTGTCGAGGCCCGCCTCCATCTGCATGATGGTGATGCCCGTCACGGGCCGTCCGTCCATGATGGCACGCTGGATGGGGGCCGCGCCCCGGTACTCGGGCAACAGGGAGGCGTGCACGTTGATGGCGCCGAGCCTTGGGATCTCAAGTACCGTGCGGGGCAGGATCAGTCCGTAGGCCGCGACGAGCAGGAGGTCGGGCTCAAGGGCCGCGAGCTCGTCCACGTCCGCCTGCTCCTTGAAGTTCAGTGGCTGGAATACGGGGAGCCGCGACACCATGGCCAGCAGCTTGACGGGTGGGGGCGTGCAGATCTGTCCCCGGCCGCAGGGGCGGTCGGGCTGACAGTAGACTCCAACGACGTCGCAGCCGCCCCAGTCAAGGAGATGTTTCAGGGACGCGGCCGCGAAATCCGGCGTGCCCATGAACACCACTTTCAATCTTCGTTTTTCTCTTTCAGCCATTTTTTGAGCTTTCTTTCATACAGGGTGCGTTTCAATTTGCTGATCTTATCGATGAACAGCACGCCATCGAGGTGATCCACTTCGTGTTGCAGGCAAATGGCCATGAGGTCGTCCGCATCCATCTCCACCGGGTTGCCGTCCAGGTCCGTGGCGGAAAGGTGCAGGCGCTCGGCGCGTTTCACCGTGGTGCGGTAGCCGACGACGGACAGGCATCCTTCCTCGGATTCCACCGAGCCTTCGAGGTTCGACAGGACGGGGTTGACGAAGACCAGCGGGTCTTCGCGCTTGTCCGGCCCGCTAAGGTCCACGGTAATGAGGCGGATGCTCTCCGCCACTTGCGGCGCGGCCAGTCCGATCCCTTTGTCATTGTACATGATTTCCAGCATCTCGGCGGCCAGAGCGCGTATTTCGTCCGTGATTTCCGCCACCGGGGCGGCCTTTTTGGCCAGCACCGGGTGGGGATAGGTAATGATCGATCTCGACATGATGTTTACTCTTTGGGCTTTTCTCTCAGGCGCAGGCCCAGATCGCGCAACTGTGTATTTTCGACCGCCGACGGGGCCTCGGTCATGAGGCAGGTCGCCTTTTGGGTCTTGGGGAAGGCGATGACGTCGCGGATGGACTTGGCTCCGGTCAGGAGCATGATCAGACGGTCCAGGCCAAAGGCGATACCGCCGTGGGGCGGGGCGCCGAAGACCAGGGCGTCGAGCAGAAATCCGAATTTGGCCTGGGCCTCCTCGGCATCAATGCCGAGCGCGGCAAACATCTGCTGCTGGGTTTCGGGGTTGTGGATGCGAATGGAGCCGCCGCCGACCTCGGTGCCGTTGAGCACGAGGTCGTAGGCCCGGGCGACCGCCGACCCTGGATCGGAGGCCAGTGCGTCCATGTCCTTGGGGGCGGTGAAGGGATGATGCATGGCCACCCAGCGCTTTGCCTCGGGGTCCCATTCCAGGAGCGGGAAATCTGTGACCCACAAGGGCGCGAAGGTTCCTTCGGGGATGAGGCTGAAGCGCTCGCCGAGCCTTAGGCGCAGGTTGCCGAGCGCGCTGTTGATCATGTCCGGGGCACCCGCCTGAAAGAAGACGATGTCGCCGGGCTTGAGGCCCAGGGCCTCGGTCAGTCCGGCCCGTTCGGCATCGCTCAGGAACTTGGCGATGGGGGACTGCCAGCCGTCCTCCTTGATCTTGATCCAGGCCAGACCCTGGGCGCCGTAGATCTTGACGAACTCGGTGTAGTCGTCGATCTCCTTGCGCGAAAGCTCCGCGCCGCCGGAGACGGGCAGGGCTTTTATCAGGGCGGCCGTGGCGAAGAGCTTGAACTCCGAGCCGCGCACGATTTCGGTCACGTCGGTGAGCTTCAGGTCAAAGCGGATGTCCGGCTTGTCCACGCCGTATTCGGCCATGGCCTGCTCGTATTTCATGCGCGGGATGGGCAGAGCGAGCTCCTGGCCCAGTGACTCGCGCAGCACGCGGGCGATCATGCCCTCGGCCATGCCCATGACCTGCTCTTCGTCCACAAAGGACATCTCGATGTCGATCTGGGTGAACTCGGGCTGGCGGTCGGCGCGCAGGTCTTCGTCGCGGAAGCATTTGACGATCTGGAAATAGCGGTCCATCCCGCCGCACATCAGGAGCTGCTTGAAGAGCTGGGGCGACTGGGGCAGGGCATAGAATTGGCCCTGATTGACGCGGCTCGGCACCAGAAAGTCGCGCGCGCCCTCGGGGGTGGATTTGGTCAGGACCGGGGTCTCGATTTCAAGGAATCCGAGCTCGTCCAGATAGCGGCGCACGGACTGGGAGACGCGGCTCCTGAGGATGAGATTGTCGGCCATGGCCTTGCGGCGCAGGTCCAGAAAGCGGTACTTGAGGCGCAGGTTCTCGGAGACGTCCACGCGATCCTCGATGGGGAAGGGCGGGGTCTTGGCCGTGTTCAGGAGCTTGAACTCCGTGACGTAGACTTCGATGGCGCCCGTGGCCAGCTTGGAATTGACCATGTCATCGGGGCGTGCACGGACCACGCCCTTGATGGCCAGCACGAATTCCGTGCGCAGCACATGGGCGCGGGCGTGCGCCTCGGGAGCGACCTCGGGGGAGAAGACAACCTGGGTCAGGCCGTGGCGGTCGCGCAGGTCGATGAAAATCAGTCCGCCGTGGTCGCGGCGGTACTGTACCCAGCCCATGAGGCAGGTTTCCCGGCCCAGCTCTTCCGGTCCGAGATCCGCGCAGGTGTGGGTTCTGCGCCAGTCGCCGAGGGAGTCCATCCCGAGTTCCGTGTTTCTGTCATCCATATATGTTCCTCGCTTGGGTACGATAAGCTGCAAACTGTGTGTGTAAAGCCCTAGGGCTTGCGAAAACCCAGGGCCTGCTCCAGGTCATCCTGGCCGATATTCTTCTGCACGCCCGTGGCCATGTCCTTGACCACGATCTGTCCTTTCTCCATTTCGTCCTGTCCAAGGATGAGGCAGGTCTTGACGCCGAGCTTGTTGGCCTGGCGCATCTGGGCCTTGATGCTGCGCGCCTCGAAGGATACCTCTCCGGCGAAGCCCCGCTCGCGCATGCGCTGGGCCAGAAGCAGGGCCGTGTTCAGGGCGCGGGAGTCGAGCACTGCCAGATAGAAGTCCGGGGCCGGGATTTGGGCCTGGCCGTAGAGCAGGGCCAGACGTTCCATGCCGCAGGCGAATCCGATTCCCGGCAGGTCGGGGCCGCCGAGCTGCTTGATCAGTCCGTCGTAACGGCCTCCGCCGGCCACGGCGGTCTGGGCTCCGATCTCGCCGGAGACGACTTCGAAGGTGGTGCGCTGGTAGTAGTCCAGGCCCCGCACCAGGCGTTCGTTCAGGCGGTAGGGCAGATCGGCGCTGTCCAGGATGTCGCGCACTTGGGCGAAATGTTCGTCGCATCCGGGGCAGAGGGAGTCGGCGATGCTGGGGGCACCTTCGACCAGTTCCTTGCAGGCCGGGACCTTGCAGTCCAGGACGCGCAGGGGATTGGTTTCACTGCGGCGCTTGCAGTCCTCGCACAGCTTGGACTGGTCAACTCCGGCCAGGAAGTCCCGCAGGCGCTGGTGGAAGACCGGCCGGCACTCGGGGCAGCCCAGGGAGTTGAGCTCCAGGGAAAGATTCTTCAGGCCCAGCTTGCACAGGAAGGTCCAGAGCATGAGCACGACTTCGGCGTCGGCCTGGGGCGCGTCCGTGCCCAACACTTCGACGTCGAGCTGATGGAACTGACGCAGGCGGCCTTTCTGGGGGCGCTCGTAACGGAACATGGGGCCGCAGGCAAAAAGCTTGGTCGTGCCTTCGGATCCGCACTGGCCGGATTCAATGAAGGCGCGCAACACTCCGGCCGTGGCTTCGGGGCGCATGGTCAGGGAGCGTCCCTTGCGGTCGGCGAAGGTGTACATTTCCTTTTGTACGACATCGGTTTCTTCGCCGATGGAGCGGGCGAAAAGCTCTGTTTTCTCCAGGATGGGCACGCGCACTTCCTGGCAACCGTATGTGGCGAAAACCTGGCGTGCCAGGTTTTCCATCAGGGTGTGGACCGTGCTCTCCGGGCAGAAGAGGTCAGAAAAGCCTTTAATTTTCTGAATTTTAGACATAGAAAATATCTGTCCTTGACGAATGGGATGGGGGATGCGCGCCTTGAGCCAGGCTCCGTTTGCGATGGGGCGGGACTTGCGGCGATGCGCATGGGAAAATTGAATTGGGTAATTGATGAACGAAGGATTGTCAAAGACGGAGGGGCAATGTTCAAGGCTGTTTCAGTGGTGGGTTTCAAGAAATCGGGTAAGACCACTCTTGTGCTCGACCTGGCCCGTGAATTGACGGCGCGGGGACGAAGAGTGGCGGCGGTCAAGTTCACCCATCACGGGCTGGATCTCGATGGCACGGATACGTCCCGTTTTGCGCAGGAATGCGTCAGCGTTGCAGGCATCGGTCCCAAGACCACGACCTTGCTGTGGAATTCGGCGCGGCAACTGCAGGACATTTTGCCTCTGCTGGATGCGGACATCGTGCTGGTCGAAGGCGGCAAGTCCCTGACCTGGCTGCCCCGGATCGTGGCCCTTGGCTCCGGGGAAGACGAGTCCATGCTGGACAATGGCCTGGCCCTGGCTTCCTGGGGAACGGGGGCGTTGCCCGGAGTGCGCAAGGCCGAGTCCGTAGCGGACCTGGCCACACTGGCCGACAGCCGGGCCTTTTCCCTGCCCGGGCTTGATTGCGGAGCATGCGGCAGGGAGTCCTGCCTCGCACTGGCGCGGGAAATCGTGACCGGCAAGGCCGACGCGGATTTCTGCGTGGCCATGCACGCCAAACTCTGCATCCGGATTGGAGGCAGGCGTCTGGCACTGAATCCTTTTCTGGACAGGCTGGTCACGGGAACCATTCGCGGACTTTTGACCGAGCTCAAGGGCAATGTGCCTGGGCAGAAGGTTGAAATCATCCTGGAATAAACCCGCGAGCAAATGGCGAGGAGAATTCATGCGCAGAGACCCGGCTGAATACGACCGGATCATGGCCATGGGCAGGTGGCTCCTGAATTTTGTGCTCATCGGCGTGGTCAGCGGCTTGGGGGCGGTACTCTTTCATCTATTGTGCGAAGGCGGCAATTTTCTGTTCATGGACATGCTGGCCGGCTACCATCCGCCTGCACCGGCGGGTGAGCGGCATCTGCTGCCCAGTTCAGGGCACGAGTTCAACAGGTACATGCTCCTCGTGCTCCCGGCTTTGGGCGGCCTGGTCAGCGGCTGGCTGGTGTACACGTTTGCGCCGGAAGCCGAAGGGCACGGCACGGACGGCGCCATCGACGCCTACCACCGCAAGGCAGGGCACATTCGCGGGCGCGTGCCCATCATCAAGACCCTGGCTTCAGCCATAACCCTGACCTCCGGAGGGTCGGGGGGGCGCGAAGGCCCCATCGCCCAGATCGGGGCCGGTTTCGGATCTTTCCTGGCCACGCGGCTGAAGCTTTCGGACCGGGACCGGCGCATCATGCTGGCCGCAGGCATGGCCGCCGGAGTGGGCAGCATTTTCAGGGCACCCCTGGCCGGGGCGCTGTTCGCGGCCGAGGTGTTGTATCGCGATCCTGAAATAGAGGGGGACGTGATCATCCCTGCCGGCCTGTCCTCGGTGGTGGCGTACTGCATTTTCTGCATGTTTTTCGGCTGGGGGAATCTTTTCAGGGCTCCGCATATGGAGTTCTCCAACCCCCTGGCGCTGGGTCCGTATACGGTTCTGGCCGTTGTTCTGGCCGGCGTGGGCTGGCTTTACGTGACCAGCTTTCATCGCATCACCGCCTTTTTCAGATCGCTGCGCATGCCCCGGCACCTGCGCCCCGCCCTCGGGGGGCTTGCCGTGGGAGTGATCGGCTTCTGGCTGCCCCAGACCCTGGGGTTCGGGTACGGTTTCGTGCAGATGGCCCTGGATGGAGATGCGTCGCTATGGCTGCTGGGGACGGTCTGTTTTGGCAAGATCCTGACCACTTCGCTGACCATCGGTTCCGGCGGTTCCGGCGGCGTGTTTGGTCCTTCTGTGGTGATCGGCGGCGCCGCCGGGGCGCTGGTCGGGATTTTCTTTCATCATTTCATGCCCTCGGTGGTTCCGCAGCCTGCGGCCTTCGTGCTGGTGGGAATGGCCGGATTTTTCACAGGAGTGTCCAACACTCCCATTTCGACCATCATCTTCATCAGCGAGATGAGCAATTCCTACCAGTTGCTGTTGCCGAGCCTGCTGGTCTGTTCCCTGACCTACCTTTTGTCCAAGCGCTGGACCATCTACACGTCGCAGGTGGACGGGCCTGTCGATTCTCCCGCGCATGCCGGGACGCTCTTCGTCGATGTGCTGCAGAAGCTTAAAGTAAAGGAATTGCAGGACCGCCTTACGCCGCCCTGTCTCATTCCGCAGAATATGACCCTGGCCCGCTTCAAGGAACGTTTTTGCACCACCAAGGAGCACTATTTTCCCGTGGTGAATGGCGACGAACGCATGGTCGGGATCTTTTCCGTCAACGATGTACGCGAGTTTCTTTTTGAGCCGGGTCTTGACTCCCTGGTGGTCATGTCGGAATTGGGTACTAAGGGCGTCATATCCACCACGCTTGACGAGGATCTCAATTCCGTTCTTTCCAAGGTGACGGTGAAGAATATTGACTCCATACCGGTGGTTCGGGATGATGACCCCGCTATTGTGCTGGGCATGCTCAGCAGGAGGACCATCATCGACTTTTACAACAGGCGTCTGGGCGCGCTTCGCCAGCGCAAGGAAAAGGGGTGACCATGCAGATACGGATCAAATGTTTTGCGACGCTCAGCGACCATACGCCGCAAGGCGGCAGCCTGCAGTTGCCCGACGGCGCGACGGTGATGGACGCCATGACCCTGGTCGGGCTCAAGGAGGCGGATGTGAAGCTGATCTTCGTCAACAGCAAGAGCGCGGGGCTCGATACCGTGCTGGCCGATGACGATCAGCTGGGCATTTTTCCGGCGGTGGGCGGGGGATGAGCGATTCGTTTGCGCGCGGCCTTGAGCGGGTAAGCGGCCATGACGCCCAGCGGCGGGTGCGCACCGTGTCGTTGGCGGAGCTTGGCGCGTTGTGCGAACGCGAGGGCATGACGGCGGCCCAGGGAGGGCGGCAGGCTCTGGCGCATGACGTCACGCCCCTGCCGTTACTGAAGAGCAGGCACGGCATCAGCCGGTCCGAACAGCTAGCGCTCATGGACTCGGCCGTGCTGCTGGTCGGGGCCGGAGGGCTGGGCGGGTATGTGCTTGAACTGCTGGCCCGGTTCGGCGTGGGGCACATAGTCGTTGCAGACGGCGATGTTTTCGAGGAGAGCAATCTCAACAGGCAATTGCTCTCCAGCGTGGCGGATCTGGGCCGCAACAAGGCCAGGGTCGCGGCGGAGCGGGCGGCGCGCATTGCACCCTTGGTGGAAGTGCGGGCGCTTGAGATGTTTCTGGACCGAAGCAATCTGCCCCAGGCCCTGCAAGGGATCGGGGTGGTCGTCGATGCACTGGGCGGGATAGAGCCGCGCATCGCCCTGCACGATGTGGCGCTGGGTCTTGGGATTCCGGTCGTGGCCGCAGCCGTGGCCGGATGGACGGTGGTGGTGGGCAGCGAGACTAAAGCGCGCCGGGGCATCTCGCGCATGTGGTCCGATCCCGGCGCTTCGGACGCGGAGCACACCCTGGGCAGCCTGGCTCCGGCGGTTTCGCTGGCAGCGGCGCTCATGGCGGCCGAAACTTCCCGCTATCTGCTCAGGGGCGAGCTTCAGTTGGCCGGGCGCATGCTGCACGCCGATCTGGCCTCCTTTTCTTTTGAAATCTATGATCTTGAATAAGATACGAGACAATGAGATGAATACAATCGTTTTGGCGACGAACAACGCGGGCAAGATCCGAGAATTGGCGGCCATGCTGGCCGAGCAGGTGCCTGATATCCGGGTTCTTGGACTGTCTGATTTCCCCATGATCAAGGACATCCCCGAGACGGGAGTGACTTTCGAGGAAAACGCGCGCATCAAGGCCGTGGCTGTGGCCCAGGCAACGGGGCTGGTGGCCGTGGCCGACGACTCCGGCCTGGCCGTGGACGCTCTTGGCGGTGCTCCGGGTGTTTATTCCGCCCGTTACAGCGGCGAGGGCGCAACGGACGAAAAGAACGTGGTCAAGCTGCTTGATGCTTTGGCGGGCGTGCCGGATGCCGAACGGGGCTGCCATTTCGCCTGCGTCATGCTGGCCGCCACCCCTGGCGGAGAGGAATTGATCGGTCGGGGAGCCTGGCAGGGCCGCGTGACCTGGGCGCCTTCGGGCAGCGGCGGCTTCGGGTATGACCCTGTATTTTTCGACGAGACCTTGGGTGTGACGGCGGCACAAATGGAAGCGCAGGTCAAGAATGCGCGCAGTCATCGCGGCCTTGCCCTGCGGGATCTGCTGCGCGGCTGGCCTGAATTCTGGAAAAAAGCTCAGCTGGAACTGGAGAAATAAGCATGTGCGGAATCATCGGATATACGGGGCATCGTCCGGCCATTCCGGCCATTGTCGAAGGACTGCGACGCCTGGAATACAGGGGGTATGATTCGGCCGGGGTGGCTTACGAAGAGCCGCAGGGGCTGCGCGTCATTCGCGCCGAAGGCAAGCTCGGGGCCCTGGACCAGAAGATCGCGGGACTGGACACGGCCTCTTCCGTCTGCGGCATAGGGCACACCCGCTGGGCCACCCACGGGCTGCCCGTGGAGCGCAACGCCCATCCGCACATGGATGGGGACTGTCGGTTCGCCCTGGTCCATAACGGGATCATCGAGAACTACGCCGAACTCAAGGCCGAGCTCATGGCCGAGGGGCATGTCTTCATGTCCGAGACGGACACCGAGGTGCTGGTGCACGTCATCGCCAAGGGCGTCGATCTGACCGGCGACGTGCGCCGCGGCATCTCCTGGGCGCTTTCCCGGATCGACGGAGCCTACGCCTTCGCCCTGCTTTCGCGCGAGCATCCCGGAAAGATCTGGGCCAGCCGCAAGGCCAGCCCGCTGCTGATGGGCATCGGAACGGGCGAGAATTTCCTGGCTTCCGACATTCCGGCCTTCCTGCCGTACACCCGAGAGGTCGTTTTTTTGGACAACGGGGAGCTGGTGGAGATCGACGCGGGCTCATGGCAGGTTTTCGATTCCTTGACTCTTGAGCCCAAGACCAAGGAAGTGAAGCACATCTCCTGGGATGTGCAGGCCGCCCAGAAGGATGGCTTCAAGCATTTCATGCTCAAGGAGATCTTCGAGCAGCCCAAGGTCATCCGCGACTGCCTGACCGGGCGCATCCAGAAGGGCCGGGTCGTGCTGCCCGAGCTCGATGCGCTGGACATCCCCGGCCGCCTGACCATCGTGGCCTGCGGAACCTCATATCATGCCGGGTTGTGGGCCAAGTATCTGCTTGAATCCTGGGCCCGCATCCCCGTGCAGGTCGAGATCGCCTCGGAGTTCCGCTACCGCGACAGCGTCTTTCTGCCCGGCGACCTGGTCCTGACCATCAGCCAGTCCGGCGAGACCGCCGACACCCTGGCCGCCATCCGCATCGCCCGCGAGGCGGGAGCGCCCATCCTCGGCCTGTGCAACGTGGTCGGGTCTTCCATCGCGCGCGAGTCCGACTCGGTCGTGTACACCCAGGCCGGACCCGAGATCAGCGTAGCCTCGACCAAGGCCATGTGCAGCCAGATGGTCCTGTTGCTGCTCATGACCCTGTCCTGGGGCGTGCGCAAAGGCGTGCTGCAGGGTGACATCCTGGAGCGCTGTCTGCACGATCTGCCCCTGCTCCCCGATCAACTGGAGGCGGAACTGTCCACCATCCGCGAGAAGGCCAAGGCCTTGAGCCAGGATTACGCCGACGCCCGCAGCTTCTTTTTTCTGGGGCGCGGACTGAACTTTCCCCTGGCACTTGAGGGTGCGCTGAAACTTAAAGAGATTTCCTACATCCACGCGGAAGGGTACGCCGCCGGCGAGATGAAGCATGGCCCCATCGCTCTCATCGACCAGCATTTCCCGACCTTCGCCATGGCGCTGGGCGACGAGTTGCTGCAAAAGGTGGCCTCGAACCTGCAAGAAGTGCAGGCCCGGGGCGGACGGATCATCGCCCTGGTCAACCCCGGGGCCGCGCCTGCCGTCGAGGACCCATGGGTCCTGCCGGATATGTGGGGGCCGCTGAAGAGTTTTCTGGTGCTGCCGGCAGTGCAGCTTTTCGCTTATGAAATGGCCGTCTACCTGGGCAAGGACGTGGACCAGCCCCGGAATTTGGCCAAATCCGTGACCGTGGAATAAGGATGTCTTTACGAAAACCGCTTGGAATCGTTTTTGCCCTGGTGCTGGTGCTTGGGTTTGCCTGCGTTGCCCTGGCTTCGGCCAAGAGCGAGTATACGCGCGGGGTCAGCGCCTTCAATTCATTGCTGGCCAACGAAAAAAGGGCCGGGCTGCGGGCGGAGTGGGAAGCGGTCATGAAGCCGTTTTTGCGCTCTCTTGGGGCTGATCCCAAAAGCGAGTATGCGCCCCGCTCCATGTTTTTTCTCGGCAGATGCTATGAGGAACTGGCCCGTCGTTCTTTTTCCCGGACCGACCGGCTCAAGGCGCTCGAAGCCTACGACCGCATGCTCGCCGTGTACAAGACGCATGGCTGGGCCGATGACGCCCTTTTTCGCATGGGGCTGGTCTGGCTGGAACAGTTCAAGGATTCCGCTCGGGCAGCCAGGGTTTTACAGGCCGTCATCGACGACTACCCCAAAGGCGACAAGGTCTCCGAGGCTCGCGAGCTTCTGACGCGAATTCAGGGCGGTGGACCGGCAAGGCCCGAGGCAGCCGTTCAGGCGAAGCCCGAACAGACAAAGCCCGAGCAGCCAAAGCCCGAGCAGCCAAAGTCCGCAGGGACAAAACCTGCGGAGATTCCGAAGCAGGCCGCTGTTCCGGCGGCAAAGCTCAAGGACGGGCTGACCCTGCTTGGCATCCGCCATTGGTCCAGCCCGGATTATACCCGGGTGGTCATGGATATCACCCAGGATGCGCACTATGAACGCGCGCTCGTGGAGAAGGCCAAAAACGGCAACAAGCAGTTGCAGATTACGTTGCAGCAGGCCGGTATCGCGGCCGATGTCATGCCCGTGCGCAGCGTCGAGGACGGAATTCTTTCCAAGATTCAGGTTGCTCCAGATCCGGCTGGAGGAGCGCTCATCACCTTCGATCTGATGGCGATGGATCACTACCGGGTTTTTACCCTGCCGGAGCCGTACCGCGTGGTTATCGACATCTACGGCGCTGCCGGAGGGACTGCTCAAAAATCTCAAGCCGTCGCCGCCGCATCGGACGCGGAGGTGGACCATGTGCAGGCGGCTCTGGCCGAGTTGCAGGCAAAGCAGGCACAGCCTGCCACCCCCAAGAAGGACGCCACGATAAAGCAGACCGGCAAGATTCCGGCGACCAAGAGCACGGCCGCGAAAAGCAAGCCCCCCGTTCAGACGGCGGCCAAGGGGACCACTCCTCCCGCGGCCAAGACGCCGGAGATCAAGGTCAGTTCGACGCAGAAAAAATATACCGGCTCCCTGGTCGAACAGCTCGGGCTGAAAGTCCGCACCATTATGATCGACGCCGGACACGGCGGCAAGGACCCTGGCGCAGTGGCCAACGGTCTTCATGAAAAAAAGCTCAATTTGCGCATGGCCAAGATTCTGGGGGAGATGCTCAAGGAGCAGGGCTTCGAGGTGCATTATACGCGCACCGGGGACACGTTCATCCCGCTGGAGGAGCGCACCGCCATGGCCAACGCCAAGAACGCGGACCTGTTCATTTCCATCCACTGCAACGCCCACAAGGATAAGACAGTCAACGGTCTTGAGGTCTACTACCTGAACCTGGCCACCGACGCACAGGCCGTACGTGTCGCGGCCCGTGAAAACGGCGTGTCCGCCAAGAAGATCAGCGACATGCAGTTCATTCTCTCGGACCTCATGCTCAACTCCAAGATCAACGAGTCGCGGCAGATGGCGGCCCTTGTCGAAGAGGAGACCTTGCGAATCATGCGTCCCAAGTATTCACTGTCCAGTCATGGTTCGAAGGGTGCTTTTTTCTACGTCCTGACCGGGGCGCGCATGCCGTCCATTCTGGTGGAGCTCGGCTACCTGACCAATGCCAAGGAGGCGGGCAGACTCAACACGGATGCCTATCTCAAAACCATGGCTCGAGGGCTGACGCGCGGGGTGCTGGCGTACAAAAAGAAACTGGAACGATTTGCCCTCAACTCATCGGGCAAATCCTGAAGAATCGTTTCCGGCGAGATCTTTGCCGCCCATGCTCCGTATTGGGGTTGGGCGGTCTTTTTTTAACAATTTGCAGCGGAGTCACGTGTCATGGTTTTTCCCCTCGGTTCGGTGATCAACGCGCTGGCCATTTTGGCCGGCGGCGCTTTGGGGCTGCTTTTGCATGGCCGTTTGCCCGAAAAAATGCGGCAGGTCGTTTTTCAGGGCCTCGGGCTTTGCGTTCTGGTCATCGGCATGCAGATGGCTCTGCAGGGAAAGAACGGATTGCTTGTGGTCCTTAGCGTCCTCATCGGAGGGGTGGTGGGCGAGGCCCTGCGGCTCGAAGACCGCTTCGCGGGCCTGGCCGGGAAACTCAAGGGGCTGGTGCGCTCAAACAACACCCGCTTCGTGGACGGCATGGTCAACGCGTCCCTGATCTACTGCATCGGCGCCATGGCCATCCTCGGTTCGTTTGATGAAGGCATTCGCGGCGACCACTCGATCCTTTTCACCAAGGCGCTTTTGGACGGATTCGCCTCCATCGCCCTGGCTTCGACCTATGGGGCGGGGGTGCTCTTTTCCGCCTTGCCGGTCCTTGTCTACCAGGGCCTTTTGACCCTTTTCGCCGGTTCCTTTCAGTCATATTTTTCGGATTATCTCATCGCCCAGCTCACGGCCACAGGCGGGACCCTGATCCTTGGCATAGGCATCAATCTGCTGGGGCTGACGGCCATTCGCCTGTCCAGCCTGCTGCCGTCCCTGGTCGTGATCGTCATCCTTTCCATCATTTTTCCGTAAGGGGGAGACGGTCCTTCCTGGCGGAGAAGAGTTTTGCTTTTCAAAGTCTTGCCGATATGTTTAAAAAAGAAAGGTCAGAGTCGGTTTTTTCCGCTCGGGCATGTGTGGAGTCAAATTTTTAACGGTGGGCAGATGGCGACCTCCTCAAGAATTCTTCCAACCGACGTCAGCGGTCGACTGGGTCGCAAGCTGCTGCTCTGGATACTTCTCGGGAGTACCGTGTTCACGGTGCTCGGAACGGTGGTGCAGCTCACTTTCGATTATCGCAACGACAGGGAAGCCATGCTTTCGCAGCTTGAGCAGATCCGCACATCGCGCCTGTCCAGCCTGACCAGCGCCCTGTGGCATCTGGACGAGGTGCAGATTCTGGTTCAGCTCGAAGGGGTTCTGGAGATGCGCGACATGATGTACGCCGAGGTCATCACTCCAGAGGGGATACGGTATTTTCGTGGCGTGCAGGCCGAGGAAAAGAACCTGATCGTTCGGAAGTATCCTCTCCAGTACAGGGTGTTGGACCGCATCGACATGATCGGTACCCTCGTCGTGGCCGCCGACAAGAGCGCCCTGTGGCGCAGGCTTCTGGACAAGAGCCTGGTCATCGGCATCACCCAGGGCGTGCAGATCTTCCTGGTGGCCATCCTTGTCGTCTTTATCTTTTACATGCTGGTCACGCGTCATTTGCGTCGAATGGCTCTCTACACTTCCGGACTGACCATCGACAGGCTGCAGGAGCCGCTTCTGCTGGACAAGTCCTCGAAATGGCCCGACGAGATCGATATCGTGGTTCGCGCCTTCAACGACATGCGCGAAAACCTGCTCCGGGATATCAAGCAAAGGGAAAACGCCGAGAAGAAGCTCAAGGAGGCGGAAGGGTACATCCGCAACATTCTTGATTCGATGCCCTCGATTCTGGTCTCTGTCGATGTTGATGGCCGTATCACCCAGTGGAACCAGCAGGCGGTGCTTAAAACCGGCGTTTCGGTGGAAGATGCCATGGGGCGTCAGGTCGCGGACGTATTTCCCGGGGCTCCGGTCAGCATGGACCAGATCAGGGCGGCGGTGAACACCAACCTTCCGGTCAAGATCCCCAAGGTGCCAAGAATGAATGAAGACGTGGTGACCGAGTATGTGGACGTCACGGTCTATCCCTTGACGACCAACAACGCGCAGGGCGCGGTCATACGCATAGACGACGCCACGGAGCGCGTGCGTCTCGAAGAGATGCTCATCCAGTCGGAGAAGATGATCTCCGTCGGCGCCCTGGCCGCAGGCATGGCCCACGAGATCAACAACCCCCTGGCTGGAATTCTGCAAAACGGGCAGGTCATCCGAAACCGGATTTCCCCCGAGTTGCCCGCGAACAGAAAACTGGCGGAAGAGTTGGGAACGGACATGGAACTGATCAGTGCCTATTTTGAACGTCGCGGCTGCCTGCGCATGATGGATTCGATCATGGATTCGGGCTTGCGGGCCGCGCGGATCGTGGAGAACATGCTCTCTTTCAGTCGCAAGAACAATTTGCGCATGGCCGAGGTCGACATCCCAGCCCTTCTGGACCGCACGCTCGAACTTGCGGCCAATGACTATGATCTCAAAAAGCAGTATGACTTTCGAAAGATCAGGATCGAGCGCGAGTATGAGGAAAATCTGCCGCTGGTGCATTGCGAGGAAAGCAAGATCCAGCAGGTCTTTTTCAACCTGATCCGCAACGGGGCCCAGGCCATGGGTTCCCAGGACCGTCCTCCCTGTTTCATTCTGCGCGTCATGAGCGCCGGCACGGAGGTTCGGATCGAGATCGAGGACAATGGGCCGGGCATGTCCGAAGAGTTGCGCAAGAGGGTTTTCGAACCGTTTTTCACCACCAAGCGGGTGGGGGAAGGCACGGGCCTTGGCCTCTCGGTTTCCTATTTTCTGATAGTTGAAAACCATGGCGGCAGGATCGACGTGGAATCCAGCCCCGGCAAGGGTTCCGTCTTCATCATCCATCTGCCTCTCACTCCGGTGGATAAAACCACCGGCGGAGCTTTATGATGTCGGAGAACACGATCACTCAAAGCACGGTAACGGTGCTCGTTCTGGACGACGAACCGAACATTCGGGAAAGTCTGGCCGAATACCTGATGGACTGCGGTTTTGGCACGCTGACGGCCGAGAGCGCGGAGGACGCCCTTGAACTTCCCGAACTTGGCAATGTTGCGGTGGCGGTGGTGGACATCCGCCTTGGAGGCATCGACGGCCTGGAGTTCATCAAGAGACTGCACGTCATGCATCCTTCCGTGCGCTGTCTGATCCATACAGGCTCCACGGATTTTCAATTGGACAATGAATTGCGGGCCATCGGCCTGACGGAGCGCGAGGTGCTTTTCAAGCCGGTTCTGGACATGGGCATTTTCGAGACCCTCATTCTGGAAAAGGTCGCGGAGGGCAGGTCATGAATCAAGACGGGAAGCCCGTGGTCCTGACCATCGACGACGATCAGGCGGTGCGCGAAAGTCTGGCCAATTTTCTTGAGGATTTCGGATACGGCGTGCTGCAGGCCGGAGACGGTCAGCAGGGCCTCGAAGTCTTTGCGGCCAACCAGCCCGATCTGATTCTGGTGGATCTGCGCATGCCGCGCATGGACGGATTGCAGGTTCTGGCCAAGGTGCAGGAGCTCTCCCCGCAGACGCCCATCATGGTGGTGTCCGGGGCCGGGGACATCCGCGACGTGGTTGAGGCGCTGCGGCGCGGCGCCTGGGATTATCTGGTCAAGCCCATCCAGGATATGAACATCCTGTTGCATTCCGTGGAAACCTGCCTGGAGCGGGCCAGGCTGCAGCGCCAGAATCGGGAGTACCAGCAGAGTCTTGAGGAATCCCTTGAAAAACTTCACCGCACCCAGAAGGAGATGATCCAGTCAGCCAAAATGGCGGCTCTGGGCGATCTGGTGGCAGGGGTCGCACATGAGGTGAACACGCCCATCGGGGTGAGCGTCACGGCGGCGTCCTTCCTGTCCGAACGGACCAGGCAGCTACGGGAGTTGTATGGGAAGGGGGAGATGAAGCGTTCGGATCTGGAGAAGTACCTGGCCCTGGCCGAGGAATCTTCCGGATCGGTGCTTTCCAATCTGGAGCGGGCCGCAGAGCTGGTGCAGAGTTTCAAGAAGGTCGCGGCGGATCAGAGTTCCGAAGAAAAACGCGCCTTCGAGATGAAGAATTATCTGGAGCAGATTCTCCTGAGCCTGCGGCCGCAGTTCAAGCGCACCCCGCATCAGGTGCGTATGCATTGCCCGGAGGGCCTGATCCTTGATTCCTACCCCGGGGCGATCATGCAGATCATGACCAACCTGATCATGAACTCGCTTATTCACGGTTTCGCGGACGGACGGCCCGGGGAGATATCCATCAATGTGGAGCCTGCCGGCGAAAACGTGGTGCTGACCTATAGCGACACGGGCCAGGGCATGGACCGCGAGCAAAAGGAACGGATCTACGATCCGTTTTACACCACCACGCGCGGGTCCGGAGGAACGGGTCTGGGCATGAATATTGTCTACAATCTGGTCACACAGACCTTAAGGGGTTCCATCCTGCTGGAGACCAGTCCCGGGCAGGGCGTCGTATTCATGCTGACGTTGCCCAAGGATCCGGACAGCGCCGCAGCCTTGCCCGACACGCCGTCATAGACCGTCTGTTCCGGCTTGATCCGCGTCCAGGGTTTGCGGCAATCCGGCCACGAAATCCCGGATTTCATCTCGTACCCGCCGGTAGACCGCCAGGATTTCATCTTCATTCGTCATTTCCGCGCACAGGCTCGGAGGATCGTCAAAGCCCCGGTGCACGCGCCTGACCTGCCCTGGAAAGAAGGGACAGGTTTCATTTGCATGTCCGCACAACGTTACCACCACTTCGAAATTTTGGTCCGGCAGTTCGTCCAGGGTTTTGGACGTGTGCCCGCTCATGTCCACTCCGGCCTCTTCCATGACGCGCACGGCATGGGGGTTCATGCCATGGCGCTTGATGCCCGCGGAACATGCTTCCACTTCTCCTTTTTTCAAGTGCCTGGCCCAGCCTTCGGCCATCTGGCTGCGGCATGAATTGCCTGTACATAAAAAGAGAATTTTCATGGATTGCTCGCTGGATGCCGGATTAATCAAGATTCGGAACAGTTATGGTGCTTCAGTCACAGGATCGTGACGATTTGGTTGCAAGAAAGTCGAAATATCGTCGGTCGTCCTCAAGGCAGACGGGGTGTGTCGCGATATGCCCCGTGAGTGCCTCGGCGACCGAGGATTGCAGGGATGGCTCGGAGCCTAGGAGTTGGTAGTAAA